>Ga0154579_118_pt8 | contig 103808 bp, 90 predicted proteins | sample RifGroF2_FD_116008 | JGI IMG/M metagenome (GOLD analysis project Ga0154579, IMG submission 116008) | Clostridiales bacterium GWF2_36_10
CATTGACGGCGACAAATACTTTGCTCTGCATTATGAAGGACAAAATCTTGACCGTGCAAGAACTCAACTTAAGCTTGTTACTGATATGGAAAAGAAGCTGCCCGAGATGAATAAAATTGTAGAAAAATACAATAAATAATATTATAAGGTAAACAGGAATTTTTTATGAGAATCGGAATTGATTTAGGCGGAACAAGCGTTGCGGCAGGTTTGGTTGATGACGCTTATAAAGTATTATTTCGTACAAGTGGCAAAACAGCCGGTTGTAAGACAGAACATGAACTTTTTGTAGTAATAAATAAATGTGTTTATGATTTATTGGAAAAAAGCGGTGTTTCAATCGATGATATCAAATCAATCGGAATAGGTTGCCCGGGTTCAACGGATGCGGTACGTGGTGTTGTTAATGTTGCTGATAATTTACCATTATTAAACACACCTGTTGTAAAAATACTTAATGATGAATTTAAAAAACCGGTATTAATTGACAATGATGCAAACTGTGCTGCCTGGGGAGAATATAAAACAGGAATTGCAAAATATCATGAAAACATGGTAATGATTACTATTGGAACAGGAATCGGCGGTGGAATTATTATAAATGGAAAATTGATTCCAGGTAAAGAAAATCATGCAGGCGAAATCGGGCATATGGTTGTAGACATACATGGTAAACGCTGTGCTTGTGGACGAATCGGTTGCTGGGAAACTATTGCTTCTACACGTGCTTTGATTGATAAAGTAAAATCGGAAACGGAACATGTTCCGTTTACCATTCTTGGAAATGTTGTGTCAGAAAATAACGGTATTGTTAACGGAAAAACATTATTTACAGCAATGAAACGCGGTTGTAAAATTTCAAAAAGTATTTTTTCTGATTATATAGAATTACTTGCTGTTGGAGTTATGAATATAATAGAGATTTTCCGTCCTGATATGATTGTTTTGGGTGGAGGGATTTCCAGAGAAGGTGATACCCTTATAAATCCGCTTCGTGAGTATATCGGTGAAACTTCCACACGTATTGAAACCAGTTCACTTGATGACAATGCAGGTATTATTGGTGCAGCTCTTTTACATTTAAAATAATCCAAAAATTTCTATCAATATTTTTCTTTAGTTTGAAAACAATATAATCAGAGGGAAACCTCGTTATTTGATAACTACAAAGGAGAATAAAAAAATGGCAAGCAGATCTAATAGAAATTTAGTTCCCGAAGCTAAGGCTGCAATGGATCAGTTTAAAACTGAAACTGCAAATGAAGTTGGCGTAACTCTGAAGCAGGGTTATAACGGCGACATTACAGCTCGTCAGGCTGGATCTATAGGCGGACAAATGGTAAAGAAAATGATTCAAAGTTATGAGAATCAGCTTAAAGGAACCAAATAGTTAGTTAATAGATTTTTAAATGCAACACAGCAGGAAAACCTGCTGTGTTTTTATATTTATAAAGAACAGTTTTTATTTGCAAAAATATATATTTTTTTACAAAATATATTGTGTTAAATAACAATATATGGTATAATACCGACAATCAAAGCAGATATATGGTAAATTTTATAAAATTGTTTAAATTCCCTCATCGTTATGTCATTGTAATAAAAAGTAATTATAATGAAAAAGTGTAATCATTTATCAAAATAAAAATGAAGGATGGAGAAAATGAACAAACAAAACCAGATCATCGGATACCTACCTGATGAAAAACCAACGCCAGTGAAATTGCTTCTGTATGCGATACAACAGGTTATCGTAATGTTCCCTGCTACGGTTGCCGTTGCGTTATTTACGGGATTTCAGATTTCAACCACAATTTTTGCCAGCGGCTTGGCCACTCTCTGCTTTATCTTCGTAACCGGAAGAAAAATTCCACTTTATTACGGCTCAAGCTTTTCCTACCTGTCAGCTATATCCGGATTATTGGCAGGTGAAGCAATCCAGCCATACCTGAGTCAACAGACATTAGAAGGAATTAAAGCATGGTCAGATGGTGCCAGCAATGTTCTTCCTGGAGAAGCTATTTCATATGCACAGTTTGGTATCATTGCATCCGGTTTAATTTCTATCGCTGCAGGACTTATAATTAAACTTGCAGGAACAAAAGCAGTTGAAAAGATTCTTCCTGCATCAATTACCGGTCCTATTGCAATGGTAATCGGATTAACTCTTGCCGGTGTTGCTCTAAGCGATTCAGCTCCAAAAGCAATTGCAGAAGGAGCGTCAGAAACAGTATTCAATACAGGTTGGGTATGGGGTATTTCCCTGGTTACTTTAATATCGACAATATTATTCTCAAAATATCTAAAAGGATTTTTAGGACAATTACCTCTTCTTTTAGGTGCTGGTGTCGGATGTGCTTTTGCAGGTTTGTTATATGCATTCGGCGGCGACAGCATGAATATGTTCCGCGAGATTACCAATGCACCTACAGAGATATTCGCAATACCGGCTTTCACATTGCCTAAATTTTCATGGGTAGCCGTGTTAGCAATTATGCCAATTGCTTTTGCAACAATTCCGGAATCAACCGCTCATATGTATCAGTTAGATATATATGTAAACGATCTGGCAAAGAAGAAAAATTCGGATAAAAAATATAATCTTATCGAAAAACTGGATAGAAACCTTATCGGAGACGGTATCGGCGATATGGTCTCCGGTTTAGTTGGTGGTCCTGCAGGAACAAACTATGGTGAGAACATCAGTACAATGGCTATAACAAGAGTATTCTCTGTTCCTGTTCTTATTGCGGCTGCTGTAATTGCAATGTTTATTTCGTTTTTTACTCCACTGGTAAATGCAATATATTCTATTCCTCAAGCGGTTATCGGCGGACTTGAGATTTATCTATTCGGTGCAATAGCAGCACAAGGTATTGCTATAATGATCGAGAAGAAGGTTGATATGTTCAGCTCAAAGAATATTGCAGTAATTGCAACAATTATGGTAATCGGTATTGGTGGTAATTATGCATATGGCGGTAATATTCCATTCTTCGGTTTAGAGGTTCCATGTATAGCAGGTGCAGCGATATTCGGAATTCTTCTTAATTTATTACTCAGCATAGGTGAAAAGAAGCATATAGATCAAGCTTAAATTCACTAACATAATAAAGGAATGAGTTTAAAATGCTCATTCCTTTTATTTTGGTATTTTTTGTATCAAAACACACATAATAATCTTAACAAAATTAGGAGTTAAAAGATGCATATTGAAACAACATCGTACTGGAATAAAACTGCTACTAAAACAGAATATCCAAAACTAGAAGAGAATATCGAGGTCGATACACTTATAGTCGGTGGTGGTATAACCGGAATAACCTGTGCTTATTGCCTTGCGCAAAGAGGTTCGCAGCCTGTTGTTATTGAAGCAGGTGGTTTGTGCGATGGAACAACAGGAAATACAACTGGTAAGGTTACTATTCAGCATGGCATTATTTACAGCGAAATCGAAAAAAAGTATGGTATGGAATATACGAAAATGTATGCGGATTCCCAAAGTGAAGCGTTAAATTTCGTAAGAAATGTTGTGGCGGCTGAAGCAATTGATTGTCAGCTTACTGACAATACTGCATACATTTTTGCTTCTGACGAGAAAGAACGATTACAAATAATCGAAGAATATGAGATAGCTTTAAGGCTCGGGATACCTTCCGAATATTTTGAAAAAGCAAAATTCCCTCCGGGTAACCATGGACTATTGGGATATAAAAATCAAGCGGTATTTCATTCTGTGCGATATGTTGAGGGAATTGCAAAAGCTGTTGTAGCCAAAGGAGCAAAAATTTATTGTAGTACTAAGGCTATTAAGGTCGAAGATGGGGATATAAAAACAATAACCTGTGAGAACGGGATTACGATTAGAGCAAAGCATCTTGTTCAGGCTACTCAATATCCGATTTACGATGGACCGAACATTTTTTATGCTCGTCTTTATCCAAAGAGAGCTTACGGTATGGCAATTGATGCAAAGAATGATCTGCACTTTGATAGTTATATTAACGTTGGTGAACCCTCAAGGTCAATTCGAACTCATGTTGAAAATGGAAAAAGAATTTTGATAGTAGTAGGGGAAGGGCATACAACAGCACGCGGTGAAGATGATATGGAAAAGCATTTAGACAAGCTATACGACTTTGCAGACAGCTTTGCTGGAGTAAATCGGGTACTTGCAAAATGGTCTGCACAGGATTATAATACACCTGATAAAATTCCTTATATCGGACGAATTTCTGATCATTCAAATGTTTTTATTGCCACCGGCTTTAAAAAATGGGGACTTACCAGCGGTACACTTGCGGGAAATATGATAGCAGATATGATTGCAACCGGAAATAATCAATATGAAGAATTGTATTCAAGAAAACGTAAGGACATAATCACTTCAATAGGAACTGCTATTTCTGAGGTAGCAAGCTCAGTATATGAGTTGGTGAAATCAAAATTCGAGCCATCCGAAAGCGTAAAGAACTTAAAACAGGGTGAAGGAAGGGTAATTTATTTTGATGGTAAAAGTGCAGGTATTTATCGAGATTTTGAGAATAATATAACCATTTTAAACGTTTCGTGTGAGCATATGGGTACAGTGCTTAATTTTAATAACGCAGAGAAAACATGGGACTGTCCTGCTCACGGTGGAAGGTATTCATCAGAAGGAAAACTGCTAGAAGGTCCACCAAAGGATTCACTTAAAGTGCTTTATAAAGGAAAATATTCTGATTTAAAGTAAAAAAAGGGTTGTAAGCAAAATTAGTTACAACCCTTTTACTATATTTGTTCAACACAGACTTTAGTTACTACTTTCTTACTTTTTCTATCATATAATACACTATATACAATACCACCTAAAATAAATACCGCTCCAATTATAAAAGAAAACTTGATATTTTCACCAAGAAATAAACCACCAAAAATTACGGAAATAATCGGTTGTAAAGGATAGAATAAAGCACAACGTGAGGCTTCTAATATAGATAAGCTTTTATTATAAATAATATTTGTAAGTGCAGTACAAACGAGACCTAAATATAAAAGTCCAAAAATAACATCGGTATTAAAAATATTCGGGTTAGGTGCGGATATAAGTTCATATGTCATAAACGGTACCGAACATGTAAAGGCTATAATAATCGCATAAGTGGTAATGGTCATTATGCTGTATTTTTGTGTTATTTTTCTTACGAATACACTCATCAACGACCAACCGGAAACTGCAACAAGACAATAAAATACTCCGAGAAAAGAACCGCTTATTCCTCCGCCATCAATTATTATAACAATTCCAATTATAGCGGCTATAATCGTGATAATTTTTGTAAACGTAACTTTTTCTTTTAGAAAAATTACGGCGAACATAATCATAAAAACAGGGCTTAACGAATTCAACAACGAGGAAAGCCCTGCACTTAAAAGATTCGTTCCATAAAACTGTGCAGCTATACTCAAAAAATACCCAATTATTCCAATTAAAAAAATATATTTATAATCTTTTTTCTCAATTTTCTGCGGCTTTTCTTTTATCATTAGGAAAAGAAAGACTATTCCTGCAATTAAATATCTTGAGAATAAAACTGTCATAGGTGTAATTTGTGTCATTATATACTTACTGACTACATAAAAACTACCCCAAGCAAGCATTGTTATAATCAAATATAAATATGCCTTGATTTTACTATTTATAAATTTCACACTCCATCTTATAAAACACATTAAGATGGAGTGTAACACTTTTTTATAAAAGAGTCAATATATTTAATTTACAAAATTTTATTATAGAAATCAGAAAAAAATGTTTGTTTATATCTCCTGTTCTTATGGCTCAAAAGTACCCAGCCATGCACGCTTTATTTTCAGATTATCCTTGGAGGTTATTTTATTATCTTGGTCAATATCAGCAGCGAAAAACTGATCCTCAGTTAATTTTACTGTACCAAATAAAGCACGCTTTGCATATAGATAATCTTTTGCAGTTATTTTGCCATCACCGATAACATCACCTTTAGTAAATAATGTTTTATTTACATAATATGCAGCAATTATTCCGGCTTCAAGCTTTGCAATTTTTTTTAGATTTGATTCAACAAGCAACCATCTAGTTGCTGCAAAATTAGTGTGAAAACTATGATTAATTATATAATACAACGGTGTTCCGACACTCTTGGCACCTCTGAGAACGCCGTAATACTCGTCTATTCCGTCATCGAATTCATGGGAGCGTGTGCCTAGCTTGCTACCTTCCTTTACTCCCATAAGCGTTGCAACGCCTATTGAGAGTTTTGAAGCAAACTCTATTGCATTGTTCTTGTTCTCATAAGAATAATATACAATTACATGATCGGCATTTTTTCGAGTGCTGGCATTACTGTGAAGTGATAAAAACAAATCATAACCTACCGATTTTCTACCTCTTTTGGTTTCATCAAGTTCATCGGTTTGTACTGATCTTGTAGTCCCGACCTCAAAGCCGAACTTTTCTAATTCATTCTTTAAAAGCAGGTGCAGCTTCCACATTACCTCGCTCTCATAATATTCGGGAATTACCGTACTTTGATTAACTTTTCCATAATGGCCTGCGTCGAGCATAATTTTAAAAGCCATAAGTTAACCTCCTCATTAATGTTTTAAAAGACTTTTATGGAGGTTTGTTCCTCATGAAATTATATGAAATAAAACTTATATTAGATTATTTCTTGCTTAAATTTGAGATCTGCTCGGCTGTCAGTACATTGCTGTATACTTTTGCGTATGCAACATTACCATTGAAGAACGCTTCACCCGTACCCTCGGAATTTACATCCGAACCGATACAGAAAGCATAAGCGGCTGTTGTTGCTGTATAGGTGATTGGTCCGTTAGCAACAGCAGATCCGGCAAGCTTCCCGTCAATATATAGCTTAACTGCAGAACCGTCATAAGTGCCTGCCAAGGAATAATACTGACCTTCTTTTATATCCGCAGCAACGGTTTTATATGTACCGTTAATACTTATCCAGAACTCGATTTGTTTTGTAGAACCGTTAATCTCAAAACCATAACCGCCCGACTGCATATTAGCAAAAGCATCAGAATATGTGGATGGGAAGGCATTAATCATTATTTTTGATGCAACTGTTATTTTTTTATTATATTTTGAGTAATCATCGCTTGTGAATTTAATACGCATATACTCGTTTGTTCCATTGAACTTTGCAACATATGCATCGCTTAACTTGGAATCAATTTCAATTTTTGCATTAAAGTTTTCAATCGTCTTTGAAAGAGATCCTTCATCTTTAGCACCGCTTGAATTAAAAACTATATCAAGTACATCAGCATCAGGTATAGGAGCGTTCGGGTCAAATGGTGCGGGTGCTTCTCCTGTTGTTTTAAAGGTAGCTTCAATAGCTTTTTCACTTTCTTTACCATATGAATCTATAGCGGTAACTGTTACTTTGTATTCAGTTCCCGATGTAAGACCAGTAGCTGCAAAGGTCATGTTTTCATGCTTATTCAAGAAGTAAAAATCAGACCAAATTTTTAAGGATAATGCTTTTGAATTATCTGATGTAAGATAGAAATCAAATCTATAACTGTGCATATTCTCGTCGTCGGTTGCTTGTTTGAAGCTTAAAGTACAGCCACCGTCGTTAATATTAGTTATATTTAGAGTTGTACCTTCTTCAAATTCAGGTTTATCTGCTGTATCGAATCTTGCGTCGGTATATTTAAAATTATCTTTGTTCGATGGGTTATCTATCGTGTATTCTGTAGGAAAGAACTGCTTGGTTATAAGGTCATATGGCTTGAATGCAATACTGCTGTCGGAATAAACCTCAACAACATAGAACTGAGCTGCATTGTTTGCATTAGGAGGAATAGTTCCGTAAGCCATACCGCTTTCTAGCTCAAAGTAGCTTAAGGTACCGCAACCCAAGGAAGTAAAATTCTTTTGATTAATTGATCTGGGATCATTAACAGGATAATGAGAATGCCCAGAGAAGTCAACAACCTGCGGATATTTATTGAGAACAGTCGTTAATTGAGGTGTACCCCATACATCGCTTCCATAAACTGTATCGGTTATATGATAATGTTGTGTTACAAATATCGGCTTATTGGGGTCCTCCGTAGCCGCTTTTGCAAGCTCTGTATCAAGCCATGAGGATATGTAGGTGTAATCTGTTGTATTACTTAAAGAAACTCCTATAAAATGATAACCATTAATAGTTAAGTGGGTGTTTTTCGAAACGCTAAGTGTAGTTTCCCAAAGAGTTTGTGCATCTGCGGGAGATGAATCGTTGTAATATTCGTGGTTGCCCATAATAAAGACTTTTTGAGTGCTGTCCTGTAACTTACTATCTACAGCAGATGCAAAAGCCTTTAATTGATTTTCGTATCCGTTGTTTGTCATGTCACCGGCAACAATAAGTGCGTCAAAGTTCTTGTATTCCTGCTCTGATGAATAACTGTACATAAAATCCATTGCTTGTTCAAAGCGCTTGTATTCTATTTGTGAAGAAGTGCCATCAAAATGCGTGTCACTCATTGCAGCAAAACGTAAAACAACCTGTTTTACCTTTGCAGCAGATTCTTCCAGTGAGTCAGCTATTGCTTCTAAAGCATCAGAAGTAGTTTGGTCACCCGAACAACCTCCAAATATCGGTAATAATATTAAGATTGACATAAAAAAAGCCACCATTGTTCTTTTCATACAAAAGACCATTCCTTTCTCAACTTAGTGTAAGAATAATAAGTGTAGGATTATAACTCTAATTAAATATAATACATAATATTTCATAAAAGTCAATCTGAAATTTATAATCTATTCCGATTTATTTATCAACTTTTTAAAAGGTCAATACGTGTTTCGTTTAATAAATCAGCTTTGAAAATTTGCTATTCGTCTGATAAGGATTTATGTAATTAATATTCAATAAAATATTTGTAATATTAAGATCATTTTAAATATCGTCTTATCATTTTACTTTAAAATAATATTGTCGATATATATAATGAAAAATAATTAAAGATTGGTAAGAAAAGTTATGAAAAAGTATAGAATACCTTTAATTTTATTTGCTATATGCTTTTACTTTGTAATCTACTTAACTTCGACTATTTTTCAATCCCAACTTTTGGGTAATATTTTGTCACCAATTGGTGCATTATTATCTTCTGGAATTATATTTATTTTTTTTAATAAATTCAATGAAGATAAATCGATCAAAATTGTTTGGTTTTTATTATGTTTAGGTTGTTTTTCTTGGACTATCGCCGACATTTTATGGGCGTATTATGACATGGCGTTAAAGATTAATCCAAGTTTAAGCAATTTAATTACAGCGTTTTATGCAGGAACTAATTTGTTTTTTTTAATTGCACTAGTTATATATGCAATTCGTGATTTTAGAAAATGGAATGCTATTTTATTAGTAGTTAATTCAATATTCTTATCTATTGTTACATTGTACTTTTTGTGGATTGTATTTTTAAATAAAAATGTTAATATGATAAATATTATAAGCAATAGCAACTGGGTTACTACATTTACAATAATTTTAGATGTGTCAGCATTAATTGGAATAACCATTTGGTATTGTTCAATGAATTTTAGAAAAATTCCTTTATTCCAATATATAACTTCATTTTCTACAATTATATTTTTCACAGTTGATTTGTACTGGTATTATTTATATATCAATAAAATATATATCCCCAATTCTGTTATAGATGCTTTTTATATGCTTTCCTTTCTTGGTTTAGCTGTTGGAGCTTGTTTACGTAGTATTACAGTAATTCAAAATAAACCGCTTAATGTTAAATATTCTAAAAAAAGTATAAGAAATACAAGTTTATATTTAATTTTTTGTTTAATAGCAACAATAATTTTTAAAGGTTTTAGATTAAATGATGTAGTAAATTTTGGTTTTATATTTATAATTTATGTTAGTCTATCCATTTATATATTATCAGCTATAAAAGAACACAACGTAAATCTTGAACTAGAAAAACGTATAAATGAACGCACAAGAGAATTAATTGAAAAAAATAGAATGCTTGATATATTATCTAAACAGGATTCAGTAACTAATCTTTATAATAGACGCTATTTTGTACAAAAATTAGAGACTGAGCTTGTTAAAACTGCTTCAAATGAAACACTTGCTTTAATATTTATTGATTTAGACCGCTTTAAAACAATTAATGATATCTATGGTCATGATGTAGGTGACCTTGTTTTAATCGAAATAGCAAAAAGATTGCAAATAACTGAACATAAGGATGCTTTTATTGCACGGTTTGGTGGTGATGAATTTTGTCTGGCATTTCATTCGAATTATGGATATCAAGAGATGGAGGAAATCGCTAGGCAAATTATTGACAACTGTAATAAAATTATTAAAATAGGTCTATATTCATTTAAATTAACCATTAGTGTAGGGATATCAATTTATCCGCTCGATGCAGGTGATACTACGATTTTATTAAAAAACGCAGATATGGCTATGTATCAGGCAAAAAAGAAAGGCTATAATAAATTTGTTTCATTCAATAAACAATTAAGTACTATTATAAAACGAAAGAATGAAATTGAAGTTGCTTTGAGTCAAGTTAATTATGATAAAGAATTTACATTGTTTTATCAACCTCAATATAACATGCAAAAAGAATTAATCGGTATGGAAGCTTTATTACGTTGGAACAGTCCGAAAATTGGCTCTATACCCCCTGCAGAATTTATCCCTATTGCCGAGGAAACTGATCATATTGTTCCGATAGGTTCTTGGGTTATGAAAAAAGCAATTGAACAAATAGTAAAGTGGAATCAACGTTTTAAATCGGAATTCAGGATGTCAATCAATGTTTCGCCTAAACAATTGGAACAAACCGGTTTTTTTCAAGAATTACAGGCTTGTATCAGTAGTTGCGTAGCTAAACCGGAATGGGTTGATATAGAAATCACTGAGGGTATTTCGGTAGAGGGTGCATATAGGATGACCGAGATATCCAATCAATTAAAAAATGCCGGAATTTCAATATCTATAGACGATTTCGGAACAGGATACTCATCGTTAAGTTATTTAAAGCTGGTTCCTTTTGACCGACTTAAAATAGCAAAACCTTTAATTGATTCAATAACCACCGAAAACTTTGACCAACATATTACAGAATTTATTATTGCTCTTGCAAAATCACTCGGCATCAAAACAATAGCAGAAGGTGTAGAATCACAAAAACAATTTGATCTTTTATTTGAATTAGGCTGTGAACAAATTCAAGGTTATTTACTTGGTAAGCCAAAATCACCAGAAGAGTTCGAAAAAAACTATTTTACAAAAAGAAATTATTCGATAAAGGAAATCGTTAAAGTAAGTAATAATAAGATAGCTATAACAAGTGATTAATACATATCTAATACTATTTCTCTTTATAAATAGTAAGAAAAATTCTTCAAAAAAGTCCATAAATAATTAATCTGGCAATTAAATATTAAAATTTTTCATAGTACAGTTTACCAGATTAATAGAGACTTTTCCTCGAATTTTCACTGATTCTAATTCGAATTATTATAAAAAATTAAATACAAAAAAAGCAAAGGAATCGCCCCAGCTAGGCGGTTTCTTTGCTTTTATAATAAATACTATCTATTTTAATGAAATAGAAATTGCTTCTATAAAATTTTCTGCTTTTTCTGGGTCAAAATGTGTTTCTTTACAATTTCTGATTTCTGCAAAAGCTTCCTCATAAGTTTTTGTTCGCTGATAAGGGCGGCTAGAGGTCATTGCATCAAAGCTATCAGCAATTGTGAGAACTCTTGCCAGTGGATTAATTTCTTCGCCTTTAATACCGCTCGGATAACCTTTTCCGTCATAACGCTCATGGTGGTGCAGAACAATCTCTACAATATTTTCCAAACCGTCAATTCGTTTGATCATTTCGGCGCTGTCAGCAGGATGTTTCTTCATTTCTGCCCATTCTTTTTCGCTAAGTTTTCCGGTTGAAATAAGTATGTCTTTTGATACGTTTATTTTTCCAAGGTCATGTAAATATGCTCCGTATACTAATTTAGTTTTTTCATCTTCCGGAAGTTTAACAAAATCTGCATAAAGCTGACAATACCACACAACACGTTCAACATGATTATATGTATAGCTGTCACGCGAATGAATAACATTTATTAAAGATTTAAGTGAAGTTAAACTGCTGTCTAAACAAGATGAGTTGTCAAAAACGGATACATACTGCTCGACACGATTTCGACGGAAGAACTTGGCTCTGTATAAAGCCGCATCCGCACGGTTTATCAGTTCAACAGGGTTATCACAGCCACCATTAAAACAAGCGACACCAACCGAGATTGTCAATGAGCCGGATGGAAGTAATTCCTGTCCTTCAAAATGATATTCCTCGACACTTTTCCTAATTTTTTCACCAAGCTCAATAGACTGTTCTTTCTGTGTGTCATATAAAATAACAGCAAACTCTTCACCACCGTAACGGCAGAGGATATCATCCTTCCTTACATTCTGTTTAAGTAACCTTGCAAGTTGTTTTAAAACAGAATCACCTTTCTGGTGACCGAATATATCGTTATATATTTTAAAATAATCAATATCGAGTAAAATAAGTGAAAGAGGCTTGTCTTCTTTTAAGCTGTCGTTGCATTTAACACGTAGGCTTTCTTGAAAATATCTGTGGTTATAAATGTTAGTAAGTCCATCTAAATTAGCAAATCCGGTAAGCTGTTCTATATGTTCGTTAGCAATTTTTACATAAGAACCTAAAATCCAAGCAATTACGACAAACATGGAACAAAGAGCAATGTCGGTTTGAAAAAAAGTATTTATGCTAGAATTATACATTATAAGATCGAGAGATAATAAAATTGTTGAAGCAGCGATTGCTACAATTATACCAGCTTTCATTCCTATTTCTATTGTATAAGAAACAACAATAAATATAAAAATGAATTTATAATAACTTTCATGTGCACCACTAAACATGATTGATGCGAAACATACAGCGAAAAAAATTATTATTTCTACAATAAGCGTCAATTTAATTCTTTTATTATTATCCATAATTATCCACATAAAAGTAATTATAGAAAATATAGTTAATGTAAGTATAAAGGCCATTATATTAATATTGCCTAAGTTACTGTTTGGTGTTACTTTAAAGAAATGTTGAAATAGAGGTGCAGATGAAAAAAACAGCGCAAGAATTTTTAAAGTGAAAAACATAACATTTAATTGTGTCTGTCTTGCATTTTTAATGCTTTTCATAATAATGTTTCTCCACCTTTAATATTAAATGGAATGAGAGAGACCTGATCAGGTCTCTCTCAGCGATGAACCCTATCTGTCTGAAAGCGACTTAGGCTCCTCGGGTTGATAACTCCACCAAAAACAAGCGGAGGTTGCAACAAGAGTTGCAAAAAGAGTTGCTAGAACAGAAACGGCTGCCATGAGTTTCAGTTTCATTATTTCACGCTCCTTTCATTTATTAAAAATCGACCAGTTTACGATCGATTATATTCATAAATTTATGACCTTTTTTTGTTAACATAAAAGTCTGCCATAAAACTGACATAGTAATACTTAAACCAAAACCAAAATGACGATTGTAATCTTCTGTAAAATAATATAAAAATATGGTTGTTAGAAAAAATAATGTCAAAGTAATTAGTGAGTTTCTGCGAAGTTTGTATATTTTTTTAGGGTTAGTAATAGGTTTTCTGGGAGAAGCAACAGGAGCTTTTTTGTAAGTGATATAAAAAGACCATGCAAAGACAATTATAGAAAAAGATAAATAAAGATAAATTAAATTAGGGTTATATAGATATCGGCATAACAGAGACATAAGCGAAATGAAAAATATACTAAAAATCAAGCAACCGGTAAATGTACTGCTATGGGCACCGCCAGTAGATTTTCTTAGTAGACCAACAAGAATAAAAATAATCATTCCTTCTATCCAAAAATTTCCAATTATGCCAAGGATAGAAACGATAAAAAAGATAATCAATAATTGGAATATAGCAGTAAGTCCATATGCCATTACAGCAACTTTTTCATTATCAAATTTTAAATTAACACCAATATTATCAGCTATTTTCTTTGCTATCTTCTCCATTATAAACGCCCTTTTTTAATTTTGAAGGTATTATTTTATATACAAATATCATTTCAATAATTAAAAATATATTTGTTGGAATACCTATTAATGCTTTTATAATTAAATTATCTATCGATGACTTATCATAAAAATAATAATTAAATTTTTCAGTGCCAAAAATTAAATTCGCAATACCATAAGTAACTAATTCAAAAATCAAAACAGATAATGCTGTTAAAAGTACAGCTAATACAGTAGAATAAATGTTTGTTTTAAATAATAAATAACTTAATAAAATACAAGCTATCATTATTAAGATAATATCAATATTTATAGGTAATTTTTTTATACCAAAAGCTAATATAGAAAAAGTCAATGCCATCACAAAAAGTCTTAAAGGCTTTATCATTAACTTATTAAATGCATGAATAGCAAGAGAATAAGCTATAAACTGTAAAAAGTACCCTGCAACACCATCTGCTAAAAATAACGAACAATACTTTCCGATTTGATCCCAATTCATCATAACATTTTGTCTCCTTGTGTTTTTACGGCATTCATGCTTTTTATCGAATAATAAATAACTATTGGTATGAATGAATGTATAAACAGATCCCCAATGCTCATAATCGAATAACCGGTATCGATATAATCCGCAAGAAAATTCAACTTAGTGGATTCTGTTAATTGAATGTGAAGGTTGTCAATTCCCTGGCTTAGATTTCCTTCTTTAAAGAATCCCGTTAGTTTTGACAGGGTAGGGAGAACAGGCATATGACCGTTATTTGCATTTATAACTATTTTGTTAAGTATAGTACCAATAATAACTAAACCCGAACCAATAAAAGACTGTATGTATAATCTACGTAAAATAATAGGAAGTAATAGTACAATTATAAAAGCCATTTGAATATGTTTGGCATAAATTACATAACTGTAATTTCCGTACAATGCGTTAGTTTGGAAGAAAATATAAACAATTTCTACAAGAAAAAGTGGGTAAAAATCAATTTTTAAAAAAATAATAGATACTTTATATTTTTTTATTTTTGCTAATATTATACCTGCAAGAATAAATAAATACACAGAACCTCCTATATAACAAAAATCTAATAAATTATAAAGATAAAATTTTATATGAATTCTTTTATATTATAGCATGATTTTTGAACAAATGCAATAGTATTAATAAAAAATATTACAATAAATTGTTATTTTTAAATAAAAGTTCATTTTTACATATGATTTATATTAACAAAAAACGGAAGCATTAACCTCCGTTTTTATATTATTTTATCTTTTTAATATTTGCGTTCCGTAATAAACTGCTCTTGCACCTAATTCCTGTTCTATCATTAAAAGACGGTTATATTTTGCAACACGTTCACTGCGGGAGGGTGCTCCAGTTTTTATCTGACCTGCGTTAACAGCGACAGCAAGGTCAGCAATAAAAGTATCCTCTGTTTCTCCACTTCTATGAGAAATTATACAATTGTAATTTGCTGCTTTAGCGATATTTATAGCGTCAAGCGTTTCGGTTAAAGTACCGATTTGGTTAAGCTTGATAAGAATTGCATTAGCAGCGTTAATCTCGATACCCTTAAGAAGTCGTTTTGGGTTGGTAACAAATAAATCATCGCCTACAATCTGGAGCTTTGAATTGTTCGCTGAGGTAAACTCACGAAAACTATCCCAATCTTCCTCTCCAAATGGATCCTCCAGCGAAATTATCGGATATTCTTTCACTAATGAACGCCAATGAGAAAGAAGCTCGCTACGGGTAAGCGTTTGCTTATTTTTTGGAAGATAATACTCCCCGTCTTTATACCATTCTGTTGTTGCGGCATCAATAGCTATATAAAAATCGCCGCCAGCCTTGAAACCTGCTTTATCAATCGCGTCAAGAATAACTTTTATTGCTTCCTCATCACTAGAAAGATTCGGAGCAAAACCGCCTTCGTCACCAACAGCGGTGCTTAAACCTTGTTTTTGCAATATACCTTTAAGGGTATGGAATACCTCAACACAATAACGCAGACCCTCTTTAAAAGTCGGCGCACCGACAGGCATAATCATAAATTCCTGTACATCAACGTTATTAGAGGCATGGGCACCTCCATTTAAAATGTTCATCATCGGTACGGGAAGGGTAACGCCGTCACCCATTGAAGCGTATAGAGGTTGTTTCTTTACCGCAGCGGAAGCTCTTGCACAAGCAAGCGAAACTGCGAGCATAGCGTTTGCTCCAAAATTAGTTTTATTGTCAGTACCGTCTGAAGCAATCATAATATTATCGATATTATTCTGATCGGTTACATCCTTGCTTTCAAGCAGCTTAAATATCTTTGTATTGACATTTTCGACAGCTCTTGTAACACCTTTACCAAGAAAGCGTGTTTTTTCACCGTCCCTTAGCTCACAAGCTTCAAATGCGCCTGTGGAAGCACCCGAAGGAACTGCTGCTTCTCCTGTATATCCATCATCAGTAGTGACCTGCGCCCAGACAGTCGGATTTCCTCTTGAATCGATTATTTCCATCGCTCTGATATTTTTTATTTTTGACATATTTACCATTCCTTTAAATTAATTGTCAATAGCTATATTATATGTCATTTATTTACTTATTACAATAGAAATGACATTTTAAATATTTATTCTTACTTTATATTTTTCCAACCAATAATTTAACTGCAAAAAATATGCTATAGTCTGAGGTGTGGTCATTAATTGACCATACCATGGTTCGCTGCGATCTGTTTTTATAAGCTTTTTTACAGCATTTTTATCCACCAGTTCGAAAATGGGGGAATTTTTATTATCAATAACCTCCTGCAGCATACCTCTTACAATAGACAAATATTCAGGGTTATGTGTTTTGGGATATGGACTTTTCTTGCGTTTTATAATACTTTCTGGTAGTAAACTTTCCATCGCAAAGCGTAAAAGTCCTTTTTCACGCCCGTCAAGATTCTTCATTTCCCAAGGTGTGGAGTAAAGATATTCTGCAATCCTATGGTCACAGAAGGGTACACGCACCTCAAGTCCGTGGTACATACTCATACGATCTTTGCGATCTAATAAAGTCTGCATAAACCACTGCATGTTCAGATAAACCATTTCTCGCATCCTGGCTTCCTCGGATGTTAATCCGTCAAGTTTAGAAGCGTTATTTATGCTTGAATTATATCTGCTGTCAACGAAATTGTTACCGTCAAGACGTTTTCGTAAATCTTTACTTAAAAATGAGCTTCTGTATTCGGTTGATTGAGCCCAAGGAAAACCGTAAGCAGAGCGTATTTTTTCATCCCTGAACCAAGGGTATCCACCGAAAATTTCATCCGCACATTCTCCAGATAAAGCAACGGTAACGTGCTTTTTTATCTCACCGCAGAACAACAGCAGCGAAGAATCAATGTCTGCCATACCCGGTAAATCTCTAGCATCTACCGAAGCATATAAAGCATTTGCCAAATCGTGTGAACCGATAGTAATGTTAAGATGTTCTGAACCAAGAAAATCAGCCATTATATTTATATATTTATCATCGCTGTCCGGCTGGAATTTGCTTTTTATAAAATACTTTTCGTTATTTGCATAGTTGACAGAAAAGGTTTTTAGCTTTTCACCTTTCTTTTTAAGATAATTACAAGTAATTGCCGAGATTATACTGGAATCCAATCCACCTGATAAAAATGTACCGATAGGAACATCGCTTACTAACTGTTTTTCTATTGAATCGGTTACAAGATATCGTACTTTCTCGACAGTTTCTTCAAGTGATTCATTATGTTCTTTATCCTGTAAAGTCCAATAAGCATGCGTTTCAAATCCTGCGGAGTTGAAATTTCCGCAATAACCGGGCAATATCTCGTTTATTCCTTCAAAGACACCGCAGCCTGGTGTTCTACCTGGTCCAAGGAAAAATAATTCTGATATGCCTCTGTAGCTTAATATCGGCTCAACCTTTGGATGAGCAAGCAACCCTTTTATTTCAGATGCAAAAATAAAGTTATCACCCTTTATGGAATAGAAAAAGGGCTTTACACCCATCCGATCACGTGCGAAAAACAGATTTTTGGTTTTATCATTCCATATCGCAAAAGCAAATATACCATTTAATCTTTCAAGACACTTTTCTTTCCATACACAATAAGCTCTAAGTAAAACTTCTGTATCGCTGTGTCCCTTAAAGTGTTCACCTAAATCAACTAATTCTTTTCGTATTTCTTCTGTATTATATAGCTCACCGTTATAAACAACTGTGTATTCCGAGTCTTTATAATCATATTTCATCGGTTGAGTTCCGTTTTCTATGTCAACAACGGCAAGTCTTGCATGTAACAGAGTAACATCACCACTACAATAAATGCCGTCGGCATCAGGTCCTCGTCTTTTCAAAGTATCCAGTATGTTTTTTTGTTGTAGGTTATTAAGTATTTCATTCTCAAAACAGACTTCGCCGGCTATTCCGCACATAAAAACCTCCACGATATATAAATTTAACAAAAAAACGTCCTTCCTGATTTTTTCATGAAAGAACGCCATTGTTCCATATTATTATATGCAATTTTTTTATAAATAGTCAGAGAAAATACCTGCTTTTACTGAAATGTAAAGCAGACATTATGGGGTGTATAATCAGTCGATAGGAGTAAAAGCGGATTTATCCAATCCGCAAACAGGGCAAACCCAGTCATCGGGAAGATCTTCGAATTTAGTATTGGGAGCAATTCCGCTATCGGGGTCACCCACAGCAGGGTCATAAATGTAACCACATGAACATTCGTATTTCATAGATATTCTCCTTTTATATTAATTTTTGTTTATACTGTTTCTTAAGAGAAGTAGTATTATTAACGCCGCATTAGCGGTCATTTTTTTATTAATTGACTTCCAAAATTATAACCGAAATCATATGCATTTTTTTTATCTTCATCGTTAGGTTTAAATTTAATGCGTAAACCATCAATAACATTCAATCTTATTTGCTTCATTCGCTCGGTTAAATTAGCGACAGCTTCTCCGCTCCAGCCATAGCTGCCAAAAGCAGCAGCAAGTTTTCCTTTATTGACAACGTAATTCATTCTGCTTAAAAGATCCCAGATGGGAGATAACGCATCTCCTAAAAAGGTAGGTGAACCAAACAGAATACCGTCAGCAAACTCAATTTCTTTTATTACAAAATCGAGATTACTATCGACCATGTCATACATTCTGACATCAATATCGCCGCTTGCTTTGATACCGTTTTTTATATTTTCACCGATTTCCTTTGTATATCCATACGCACTTACATAGGGTATTATTACAGTCTTTTTCGTATTGGGATTTTCTGCAAGCGTCCATTCGGTGTAGGATTTCATAACTTCATCAATATGACTGTCAATCACAGGACCGTGTCCTGTAAGTATCATGCTTATAGCAAATCCCTCAAGACGGTGTAATGCATTTAACATAAATGGTTTTCTGAACGGATAAATTATGTCGTAAAAATACTGTGCAAATGCCTTTTTATAATCTGCTGTTTTCTCAATAGGGAGTGAACTCCGAAGAACACCCTCAAAACTGTAATGAGCCCCGAAAGCATCGCAGGTGAAAAGAAGCTCGTCCTCCTTTACATATGTGAACATTGTGTCTGGCCAATGTAAATTTGGAAGCTGCATAAAAAGTAGTGTTTTGTTGCCTAAGCTTAATATATCGTTATCCTTTGCGATTATGCTCTTGAACTCACGGTTGACAATTTTCTTCAGAAAACTAATAGCGGTCTGTGTTCCGACTATTGTAATATTAGGATTGAGATCCAATATCTTTTCAATACTTCCGGAATGATCGGGTTCGGTGTGATTTACAATTATATAATCTATTTCAGAAAACTTTTTTATTCTTTCGAAATATTCAATATATTCATCAGTGAATTTTGCCTTAGCAGTTTCAAAAAGAGCTGTTTTTTCACTTCCGACAAGAATATAAGAATTATATGTTGTACCGAATTCGGTTTTCATTATTATATCAAATACACGTAGGTTCGGGTCAAGTATTCCGTTCCAATAAAGGTCGTTTTTTAATATTAATGTTTGCATTTCACAATTAACCCTTCCATTTAAATCAAAGTTTAAGTAAGTTTATTATGTACATAAACAAAAAAAAGCATGATTTTTATCATACTTTTTAATATAACATAATATTTATCTGACAATGTTAAAATGCGAAGCATTTTTCTAATGCCGACAAGTTACATTAAAAATATATCTTTGTTTATGTCGGCTATTATATCATAAAAAATAAATAATTTCAAGTCCTAAATAACAACAATTGTTATTTAACTTCTGTTCTGCCTTCAATTGCTCTTAATAATGTAATACCATCAGCATATTCCAGCGTGGCTCCGACAGGGAGACCATATGCTAAACGTGTAACCTTTATACCTAACGGCTTAATTATTCTTCCGATATAAAGAGCGGTCGCTTCACCTTCAACACTAGGGTTTGTTGCAACAATTACTTCCTTAACATTTTCATCAATACGGGAAAGCAGTTCTTTTAATTTAAGCTGTTCGGGTCCGATACCGTCAATAGGGGAAATGACACCGTGTAAAACATGGTATTGTCCCTTGTATTCATGTAAATTCTCGATAGAATCTATTGCTTTTGCATCTTCAACAACACAAACAACTGTCTTGTCACGAGTGGAATCAGAGCAAATATCACACTTCTCACGCTCACAAAAGGACTGACAGCTACTGCATAAATTTATAGAACTCTTGACATTCAAAAGACTGTCTGCAAATTCCTTGACATTAGTTACGTCCATACCAAGAACATAATAAGCAAGACGTGCAGCGCTCTTTCTGCCAATACCGGGCAGCGAGGCAAAATGATTTATAAGTTTTTCAAGTGAAGGTGTCAATTATAAGCCATTCCTTTCGCACATCGAAATAAATTTCGATTTATAAAATTTATTTTCGATTTTACATCATACCGGGGATATTCATATTGCCTGTTACTTTTGACATTTCTGTTTCCTTAATATCAGCTACCTTTTTAACAGCCTCGTTTACAGCTGCGACAAGAATATCCTGCAATGTTTCGATATCGTCAGGGTCAACAATCTCTGGCTTTATTTCTATGTTTGTGATTTCGCTTTTACCATTAATTTTTACGGTAACAACGCCACCACCTGCGGTAATTTCGTATTCTCTTTGATCAAGCTCTGCAGTTAAAGCTTCCATATTCTCCTGCATTTTCTGAGCCTGTCTGATCATTGCGTTCATGTCCTGTGGACCGCTGCCTATACCTTTTGGTAATCTTACTTTCATAATCTATATTCTTTCCTTTCCAATAATTATATATTATTTAATTCGTCTATGGGAAGAGGGTAGACCTCGTCTAAACTTGTTTTTTCTTTGATAATTAAATTATATGCTTTTCCAGTTGTTGATTTAACAGCATTCTCAATTAACTCTTTATTACTATCTTGTGTAAGAAGCATCTTTCCTAGCTTATCAGTGTATATAATAACTTCATTTCCTTTTTCATACATCCTCGACATTTTAACCAAAGGATATATCGAAACTTGTTCTTTTAACTCTTCCAAAACCTCTGGAAAAGCAGCGAATGGTTTTTCGTTCTGCTGACTTTTAATGATAGGGTTGGGAATAGGTATGATTTTTGGCTCTTCTACCTTCGGTGCTTGTTTTTCGGGTGTTTGAGTAACTACTGGTGTTAAATTTCCTTCCGATAATCGTTTTTCAAGGTCTGAAATTCGAGCCAATAATGCCTTTGGATTTTCGGAAAGCGTGAGGTCACACAGTTTTATTATTGTAAGTTCAAAAAAGGTCTTTTTATTAACGGTAAATCTGCTGACAGAATTAAGCGATTCCTCAAGCACGGAACTGAAATATAAGAGTGTCTCGGTTGTAAAAGCTTTTATCAATCCGCTTATCTTCTCGGAAGCTAAGGAGGAGAAAAAGAATTGTTCTTTTAGATATGCTTCACTTGAAGAGGGCAGGCTTTTTGCAATAAGTAAATCTCTTACAAAAGCGATAAGGTCAATCATAAAAACATTAAGGTCTTTTGAGGATTTATGCACCTGACTTAACAAAGACAAAGCTTCGGCGATATTTTTGTTTGAGATTGCATCGAACAGATAAATTATTGTATCGTTATTGGTAATTCCAAGCTGTGTTTGAATATCGGAAAAAGAAATGGCGATATTTTTATCTCTGCCTGCAGAACAAGCGTCAAGCAAGCTTAACGCATCTCGGGCAGAACCATCTGCAAGTTTTGAGATTAACAAAATAGCATCGTCTGCTATAAGTATATTTTCTTTTTCTGAAACATTTTTTAACAATGCGGCAAGTGAATCCGGTTCAATACGTCTGAAATCAAATCGCATACAACGTGAAATAATAGTAGCAGGAAGTTGATTCAATTCGGTCGTGGCTAAAATAAAAAGCACATACTCGGGCGGTTCTTCCAGCGTTTTTAAAAGTGCGTTGAAAGCACTGTCCGATAACATATGAACCTCATCGATAATATAAACTCGCTTTTTTAATATAGAAGGCGGATAAACAACCTCGTCGATAAGCTCACGTACGTCGGCAACTCGGTTGTTGCTCGCAGCGTCAATTTCAAGAACATCGGTTGCGGTGGCATTATCTATAGAACGACAGCAATAACACTCGTTACACGGGTTGCCTTCAACAGGATTTTCACAGTTGACTGCTTTTGCAAGTATTTTTGCTGAAGAAGTTTTTCCTGTTCCTCTTGTACCGCAAAAAAGATAAGCGTGTGAAACTCTGTCTTCGGCTGTTTGTTTTTTCAACACAGAAGTTATGTGGCACTGCCCGACAATTTCATCGAAGGTGCGGGAACGCCATTTTCTGTAAAGAGCCTGATACATTTTTAAGTCTCCTATTGCTTATTTTAACAAAAATGAGATACACAATATGGCCATACAGCCAAAAATCGAACAATACCTCCGTCCGTTAGCTCATGTTCGGCCTCAAAGCAGGCACTCCCGCGGCACATTCGCAAAATAATGCTTAATGCTGCTTGGTTCCCCACCTGACATGATTCGCAAGATGCGAATTGCGCAGGACCCGCTTATCAACGGCTTTACAAAAACGCAGCGACACAGGTACAGCCCTCAAAAAAGCTATTCACCCCTGCTATAGCGGATTGCAGGTACAAGGCACCGCTAACTCCCCGGTTAGTATGACCATATTCTATATCTCATCGAAACAGAGTATATCATGAAAAGAGTTATTTTTCAATAGTTAATTTTGTTAATTGAAAATTTTATCGCTTTCATTGACATTATGCACAAATGTATGTATAATTACGTAGGATATGGACTTTATGAGTTTTTACAGAGTGGCATTTAGTTAAACGAAGGGAATGTACTTAATAATGGTTAATGATAAAAAATACGGTGGTATAACAATTTTCATCGGTTCTGTTCTTTTAATCTGTATTGCACTTATTGCTTATTACATTGCATTTATACCTAAGTTAATCGAAAATGAACAGGTATATAAAGATTTTTCTGGCAATATTGTTTTTATAAAAATAATAAATAAATACATTGCGTTTTTCAAACCAATTTTCGGTGATACACCTTCGACACCCATGTTGTCTATCTTTATTCCTTTAGCAATAATAATATTAATTGCTTTTTCAATATATCTGAATAAATTCTTGGTTCAAAAAAAGCTGGAAAATATTAAGTCTAATGAGGAGGTTGTTTATAATGACCAGTCCGCAATACAAGGTTAAGTTATCTCAACTTGCAAAAGAATTTGCATTTGAAGAAATACATATTCCCGAGGGAATAGAACATATGTATGTAAGACGCTCGGATATGAGCCGCCCGGGTTTACCGCTTGCAGGTTTCTTTACAAACTTTGAGAGCGAGCGTATTCAGCTTATCGGCAATATGGAGAATGCTTATCTGGCATCACTTTCATCTACCGATAGATACGATGCGCTCGACAGATTCTTTCAGCATGACATAATAGCTCTTTTAATAACCAGCGGACTTCAGATATACCCTGAGATTTTAGAACTTGCAAAAAAACACAACACTCCTCTTTACAGAACTACAATTGAGACATCGGCTATTATGGCGGCATTGATTGCCAGCCTTAGTTTATCATTAGCAGAAAGAATTACAAGACACGGTGTTCTTGTTGAGGTTTACGGCGAGGGAATACTTATACTCGGTGACAGCGGAATAGGTAAAAGTGAAACAGCAATTGAACTTGTTAAGCGCGGACATCGCCTTATTGCCGATGATGCGGTTGAAATAAAGAAAGTTTCGTCAAAAACTCTTGTAGGTACAGCACCTGAGGTAATAAGACATTACATAGAACTTCGTGGTATTGGGATTGTTGATGTAAGACGTATTTTCGGTATGGGCTCGGTAAAAGAAACTGAAAAAGTTGACCTTGTTATTAATTTTGAAATTTGGGAGCAGGGTAAGATTTACGAACGGTTTGGCTTGGATACCGAATATACCGAGATTCTGGGAATAAAAATTCCTTCTATTACAGTACCTGTAAAACCTGGTAGAAACTTAGCGGTTATTATAGAGATCGCTGCAATGAATAACAGGCAAAAGAAGATGGGTTACAACACCGCAGTTGAATTTAATAACAAGCTGATGAGCCAGTATCAGCAAAATGTTGACAACGATAAATAGACTTTAAGATTTAGTATTTTAAGGGGATATTAGTAAAATGTATTATCTTGGAATAGATTTAGGTGGAACAAGCATCAAAGCCGGTGTTTGCAACGAGAAAGGCAAAATTATTTATAAAGAAAGCTGCCCTACGGTTACAACCGAGGACGGTGACAGAATAATTAATGACATGGCAGAGTTGTGCAAACGAGTTATAAAGCAAAGTGGATTAAAAACCGAAGTTATAGAGTACGCAGGTATTGCCTCACCAGGTACAGCAGATTCCGAGCATGGAGAAATAGTTTATGCTTGCACTCTTCCGTTTTTAAATTATCCGATATCAAAGAAATTGTCGGAACTTACAGGCATAAAAAAAGTTTACGTGGAAAATGACGCAAACGCTGCTGCAAAAGGCGAGGCTATCGTCGGAGCAGCACAAGGGTATACGAATTCGGTTATGATTACACTCGGCACAGGTGTCGGCGGCGGTATTATAATAGATAACAAGGTCTATGCAGGATTCAATTTTGCCGGAGCGGAGCTTGGGCATATCGTTATTATATACAATGGTAAGCAATGCACCTGCGGTCGAAAAGGATGTTGGGAAGCTTATGCTTCCGCAACTGCGCTTATAGAACAAACAAAACAAAAAATGCTTAACGATAAAAATACGCTTATGTGGAAATTTGCGGATGGTAACATTGAAAAGGTTGGCGGTAAGACAGCATTTGCAGCAATGAAGCAGGGCGACACAGCTGCAAAAGAGGTAGTTGATACCTATATCAGTTACCTTGCATGCGGTATTGTAAATATAATAAACATCTTCCAGCCTGAGGTTTTAAGTATTGGCGGTGGAATAAGCAATGAGAGGGAATTCCTTACCGAACCGCTTATAGAAATTGTTAAAAAAGAACAATATTCACGCAACAGCCCAAAACAGACAATTATAAAAATAGCACAGCTGGGGAACGACGCCGGAATAATTGGCGCTGCGATGTTAGGGCGGTAAGAAATATAGAAGTGAAATTTAACTATGTAAAAATCGTCAAAACTCCACGTTCCGATGAAAGGAAAGGTCGAAAAAATGAACCCTAATATACTTGAAACAGCAGTTGTTACATATAATACAATCGCTCTTCGCGGAGTGGTGGTGTTCCCAGGAATTACCACCAGCTTTGAAGTCGGCAGAAAAATGTCGGTAAAATCTTTTAAGGATGCGTTTGAAAGAGAAGAACCTGTTTTTCTTGTTGCTCAAAAGGACATGTCGGTTGTTAATCCCGAAAACGACGATCTTGTTAAGGTCGGAGTTATTGCGGTTGTCAAACACGCGCTCAAGCTTTCCAACGGTAACTATCAGCTTATGGTTGAGGGTCTTCACAGAGGAGAAAGATATAATTCCTATTACGAAAACGATACTTTAAAAAGTGATGTTGCCATTATTGAAGAAATAAAACCTGAGAAAAGTAAACAGGAAGAAGCTAATGCAGTTAGTGATGCCTTAGTAATCCTGGAAGAATATCTTAAATACATTTCAAAACCATCGCCTGAGGTTGTTGATGAAGCAAAGCAAATAACCTCGGCATCTTATCTAGCGGATTTTTTAGCTTCATCTTTCCTTATCAATTTCGATGACAGAATAGCTATACTTGACGAGCGTGATTCAATTGTACGTCTTGATAAGCTATGTAAAATTTTTGAAAAAGATATGCAGCTTATGCAACTTGAGGGTACTATTCAAACAAAGGTTAGATACCGTTTGCAAAAAAGTCAGCGAGAAATGTACCTACGGGAGCAGCTTCGCACTATTCAAAACGAGCTTGGTATTGGTGACGATGATGGTGAAGATGACGACGATGAATATTCAAAGTTGATTAATGAAGCAAAAATACCCGACTCTGTAAAAGATAAACTTCAGGAAGAAGCTAATAAGCTCTCTAAAATGCCTTTTGGCACACCCGAAGCAACTGTTATCAGAAATTATATAGAGACCTGCCTTGAGCTTCCGTGGGATAAAAAATCCAAGGACAGGGTAGACATAAAATTAGCCGAAAAGATTCTCAACGAGGATCATGACGGTCTTACAAAGGTTAAAGAGAGAATTCTTGAGTTTATGGCGGTCAAGCAGCTAAAGCCGGATTTAAGTGGTCAGATTCTGTGCTTTGTCGGACCTCCCGGTGTCGGTAAAACCTCTATTGTTCGCTCGATTGCAAGGGCTACAAACAGAAAATATGTACGTATTTCACTTGGTGGTATCCGTGATGAGGCTGAAATAAGAGGACACAGACGTACTTATATCGGCTCTATGCCCGGTAGAATTATCAACGCTCTTAAACTGGCAGGTACAGCTAACCCCGTAATGCTGCTTGACGAGCTGGACAAGCTAACCAGTGATGCACACGGTGATCCTACCAGTGCATTGCTTGAAGTACTTGACAATGACCAGAACACTACTTTTCGTGATAATTTTATAGAAATTCCGGTTAATATTTCAGAGTGTCTTTTCATAGCAACAGCAAATACAACAGAGACTATTCCGGCTCCGCTTCTCGACCGTATGGAAATCATTTATATGTCCAGCTATTCGGATAAAGAGAAGATGTCGATTGCAAAGAACCACCTTATCCCAAAGGAAATCAAAAAGCATGGTCTTAACAAGCGAATGATTAAGTTTAAGGATGAGGCTGTTAACGAGATTATCACAAGCTATTCCAAAGAGAACGGCGTAAGAGGACTTGAACGTGAGATTGCTACAGTTTGCCGAAAAGTTGCAAAACTAATTATTACCGACAACATAAAAAATGTTGTTATTGATAAAAACAAGGTAAACGAACTGTTGGGAACAGTAAAATTCCTTCCCGACAAGATTTACGAAAGCGACGAGGTTGGAATTGTTAACGGACTTGCCTGGACATCCTTAGGCGGCGAGATGCTTAGAATAGAAGCACTATCAATGAAGGGAAGCGGTCATCTTGAGCTTACAGGTTCGCTGGGTGATGTAATGAAAGAGAGTGCTAAAGCAGCTATCAGCTATATAAGAAAGCATTCTCAGGAGCTTGGTGTCAACGAAGATTTTCATTCGACAAAAGACCTGCACATACACGTTCCCGAGGGTGCAATCCCAAAAGACGGTCCTTCGGCAGGTATAACAATTGCAACAGCAATTATTTCCGAGCTATCGGGTAATGCGGTAAGACAGAATATCGCTATGACAGGCGAAATCACTCTTACAGGAAGAGTTCTTCCGATTGGCGGTTTAAAAGAAAAAAGCATGGCTGCTTATAAGAGTGGTGCAAAAACGGTTATAATACCATATGATAACCGTAATGATATAGTAGAATTTGATGAGGAGATAAAAAGCTCACTTACTTTCATACCGGTAAAGCATATCTCCGAGGTTCTTGATATTGCCATCATAAAACAATAAAAGGAAATTTGAAAGTTAAACTTTCAAATACGGTTTTGTGCCTTTGACTTTAATGGAAAGTCAATCGGCTATTGCCGAATCGGCACAATTCCCGCTGGTGGCATAAACGCCACGGAAATGAATGGATAAAATTATGTTAATGAATATGGGCGGGTTGAACCTGCATAATGTGAACTTGAATATTTCAGCCGGACTTCCGCATCAGATTATAAAAGAGGGGTTGCCACAGGTTGCGTTTGCAGGTCGCTCAAATGTAGGTAAAAGCTCGCTCGTGAATTCACTTTTAGGCAGAAAAAAGTTAGCAAGAGTAAGCTCTGACCCCGGTAAAACAATAACAGTAAATTTCTATGAGGTTGATAAAAAGATATTTTTAGTCGATCTTCCCGGATATGGTTTTGCTCACCGCTCAAAAGAGGATACAAAAAAATGGTCGCTGCTTACTCAGAGTTATTTTGGTTTAAATAAAACTGTTAAACTTGTGCTACAACTTATAGATATTAGAATAGGCGTAACAGATACCGATGTTGTAATGCTTGATTATCTAAACTATTATAATGTTCCCTATATGGTGGTTGCAACAAAATGCGATAAGCTTAATAAAACTCAATTATCTACCAATGTAAAGCATCTTTTAAAAGACCCGAGTTTGAGACCGGGAACGGATATTATTTTATATTCCTCCGAGAAGAATATCGGACGAAATGACTTATGGAACAAAATTATAGAATATACGACAACAGAGATTAAAAAGGATGAATAAATATGCTTCATGACAATATTACACTCGGAGAGAACGGTCACTTATATTTTGCAGGAATGGATACGGTTGCTTTGGCAAAAAAGCACGGTACTCCACTATATTTGATCGACGAAAATAAAATAAGAGAAAACTGCCGTACTTATATTTCTTGCGTAAAAAAATACTTTGGTGAAAAGAGTATTCCGCTTTATGCAAGCAAGGCTCTTTGTTACCTTGATATATACAGGATTCTAAAGGAAGAGGGAACAGGTGTTGACGTTGTTTCGGGTGGTGAGTTATATACTGCGCTTAAAGCAGGTTTTCCTGCTTCGTTAATGTTCTTTCACGGAAACAACAAGACCAATACAGAAATTGATTTCGCTGTAAAAAACGATGTTGGTTATTTTGTTGTTGATAATGTTGAGGAGCTTGAGGAAGTCAATGCAACTGCCGCAAGGTATGGTATTAAGCAGAATATTCTGCTTCGCCTTTCGCCAGGAATTGATCCTCATACTCATAAAGCTGTTGTCACCGGCTCGGTTGATTCAAAGTTCGGTACAGCAATCGAGACAGGTCAAGCGATGGAATTAACTAAATATGCAATATCGAAATCAAATATTAAACTTGTAGGCTTCCATTGTCATATAGGCTCGCAGATTTTTGACCATATTCCTTTCTCTGATGCTGCGAAAATTATGCTTGCGTTTATTGCAAAAGTACAAGCAGAGACAGGAGTTCTTGTTGAGATGCTTAATCTTGGCGGCGGTATCGGTGTACGATATATTGAGGAGCATCCCAAGGTTGAGATGGATTCTATTTTTAGAAGCATAAAAACAGAAGTGGATGCTTTTTGTCAAATTAATAATGTAAAAGCACCCACTATTTTATTCGAAATGGGAAGATATGTTTCGGCAAACGCAGGAATGACACTTTATACTGTTGGCTCGTTCAAGACGATAACAGGCTATAAGAGCTATGTTTCAATAGACGGCGGTATGCCCGACAATCCCAGATATGCGTTGTATCAGTCACCTTACACCGCACTTATTGCAGACCGTGCAGGTGAGAAAAAGACTGTTGTTGCTACAATTGCAGGACGCTGCTGCGAGAGTGGTGATTTGATACAGGAGAACGCACCTCTTCAATCTTGTAAAAAGGGTGATACACTTGCAGTTTTGGTTACTGGTGCATATAATTATGCTATGTCCTCAAATTACAACAGACTTCCAAAACCGCCTATTGTTTCTATATACAACAAAAAAGATAATGTTGTTGTAAAGCGTGAGAGTTATGAAGACTTATGCAAAAACGAGCTTGCAACTGTTAATGTTTAAACAGCTTTATAAAATCGGGCTTGGGTGAAGTTAAATACAAGTTGTTTAAATATCCTAAAACAGCTTTTTCGCTTTGGAACATAAACCGCAACGAATATGAGCAAAGTGCCTGATGCGAATAACCATTTTTTCGGTCGGCTTTATTCTCTGCATATTTACCGTCGCCTAAAAGAGGATGTCCGATACTTGCCATCTGTGCTCTTATCTGATGGGTTCTTCCGGTTATCAGCTCTATTTCAACCAGTGATAAATTACTTTCTTTATTAATATCAATAACAGTGTACTTTGTAACAGCTTGTCTGTCGAGTACACTGTTTTTGATTTGCTTTACTGTGACAATGTTATTTTCGGCATCTTTGTTCAAAAAACTTTTTATCGTTCCGTTCTTCTGTTTAGGTATTCCGTGTATAACAGCAATGTAACGCTTATCCACCTCACGGTTTTTGATTATATCGTTCATTTCTTTTAAAGCAGCAGCATTTTTTGCGGCAATAACCAAGCCCTGTGTGTTGCGGTCAATACGGTTGCATAATGATGGTGTAAAGCTGTTTTCTTTCTCAGGATTATAATCTCCAGAGTTAAAAAGATATGCCGTTATATGGTTTATAAGAGTGTTGAATTCCTCATTAATATCGGAATGTACGATAAGCCCAGCAGGCTTGTTTACAACAAGAATATTCTCATCCTCATAAACAATATCAAGCCTTGGTTTTATCTTCATAAAAGCGTATTCGGTTTTGTCTTTCTCGAAAAATTCGTCGCCAATAAATAACGAAATAACGTCACCTTCGGCAAGAAAATCTTTTTCCTTTGCTTTCTTGCCGTTTAGCTTGATTCGCTTGGTGCGTATATATTTGTACATCAGCGAAAGCGGCATATTCTTAAAACGCTTGGTCAAAAATTTGTCAAGACGCTGCCCGCTGTCGTTCTTATTTATTTCTATTGTGTGTAGAGCCATATATATGACTATACCTTTCCGTGGCGTTTACGCCACAAGAGGGAATTGTGCTGTTCCGGTAGCAACCGGATTACTGCACCTCCTGCAGTAAAGGCACAAAACCGTGTTTGAAAATTTATTTTCAAAATTATCACCTTTTTCAATGATATCATAAAAAGTATTAAAGGTAAATGCTTATTTTATCTAATGTTTTATTATTGATTTTTTAACATATTTATGCTACAATTCCAAAGAAAGGTTGTGCTTAAATGTATTTCAAAAGAGTTATTTCGGTAGTAATTATGATAGCGTTACTTATCACAATATTTACGTCCTGCTTCAATGGTGGAAAAAACAACATCGAACTTAATATTGACGGAAAGAATTATAAAGTATCAGTTTACAATTACGAGTTTAAAAGTCAGGATGTATTGATGTATGACCGTTATTACCATGTAAGTGAGAATGAACATGGTATAAAAGTCAAAGGGAAAAGCGGTTATAAGCTACTTACCGTTTATATCGATAAAGATAGCAAAACAAGTGAAATATTAGTGTGCGATTCTACCGAAACCGATTATCTGATTCCTACGAACGGTTACCTTGTCTTTTTTAAAGACGGTCCTTCGTCTGTCGGAAGTATTTCAATCGAAAATTACAATCAACCCGCTTACATAGATTTATCCCATGCCGCCGTATTGACTGCTGATGGGAAAAATGGTGTTCCGATAAATTACAAGGACTGTGAGGGTTTTCCAGAAGAAGGAATTAACCTTCTCATGTCACCTGCAACAACCTTTACGGTTAGTGACATACCTGGTTATTATTATGCTTTGAATGTAAAACGCAATACAAACGGAACTTTTACTGTAATGGAAACCGATGTAAAAAAGTACGGTAATAAGTATTTTACACTTGTTTTCGTGATTATTATAGTAAAACATTTGCAAAAAAAGTGTTTACGCAGGGGAGTGAAATTATAATATCCAATTCAAACCTCGTAACAAAATATGGCGATAAAGAGACAATTTTATTTAATAATCAACCATTTAAAGTTTCCGGTATAAACATTACAGAATGCAACGAAAACGGTGTTTTTGTTTATGACATTAATTATAAAGAAACAGCAGCACCAGTGTGTAGACAATCTTTTATCGACATAGTCGTTGTCGGAGATATTGTTATCTGGAAAGGAAATGAAGAAGAACGCGCGATAATGCCTGATAAATCTGGTTATATAGTACGATTTGTCGGTGATAATGTACAGAATGCAGAAAAAATTACACTCGGTACAGAAGCGGAAACTATACTGTTCAAGTGTGACTCGCTACCTATTTCTTATGTAAAAATAAATGATGTTATTGTTGAGGTTAAATATTTTAACACTGCAAGAACAGCAGAAGATACAGGATTTTTATACAATTCGGAATATTATTCGCTTACGACCAGCACTAATCAATGGGGTATTGAGTATGCTGTGTCCGGCGGAAAAATAATTGAAATAAATTCTGATAAAGGTGACACAGTTATACCTCAAGACGGATTTGTACTAAGCGTCGGAACAAGCAGTACCGCTGCAAAATCGCTTAAGAATATAAAAGTCGGTGACAATGCAGAGTATATAAATGAGAGTTCAATGTATTCGACAAACAGCATTCCGCTTGCGGGTGTCAATATAGCAAGAAAAGCAGATACTCTTGTTGTTTACACCTCGGAATACGGTAAAAAAACGCTAACAAACAATACAGGAAACGAAGTTCTGGTAGACAAAAACGGTTTCGTCTCAATGATTTATGATAAAGATAAAGGAAATTCGGAAATTCCTATTGATGGAGGTTTAATACTTTCGGCTAATGGGAGAATGAGTGCTGAGTTGTTATCGAGCGTTAAAGTAGGTTCCTATATATTTTTTAATACAGATAAAAAGATGGTTTATATTGTAAAAACTCCCGAAACTGAACTTGAAAATTTAAGAATTTCAAAAAAATCATTTCTGGATAAATATGATTTTGCAAGAGATAAACTATATAATATCGATTACGACAAAATTACAGAGAATATAAATAAAATAGAAACCCTGGTTACAGAAGCACAAAATGCAAAAATTAATCACAACACCGAAGAATATGCAAACAAACTAATTGAAGGTAAAGCACTGATCGAAGCTATGGAATATTCATTTATTCCATCACTAACAGTTCAGGACCGTGCTGCATGGGTTACGATAGCAGAGGAAACTCTTGACGGTAATGTACTCGTACATTTAAAAAGCGAAGAGGATGTAAAAAAATACATTGATTACACTAAGAAATTAAAGCTGAACACCTTGATAATAGATGCTTTTGCAATGTCTTATTCGCTTTATAATTCTGAAATTGAAGGCGTTTTACCACTTAAGGAACTTAACGGTTTTGATGTAGTCGAATCCTTTATAAGAAATGGTCATGAACAGGGAATTGAAGTTCATGTTATGGTCTGTTCTTTCAGTGGCGGAAGTACGACCTTCATTTACCCCGAAAATCATTATATGAGCATATTCAAGGATAAGTATTTGATAACTAATAAAGGAAATTCAACTAATTCATACAACTTTATTACACTTAACCCTTATGATAATGATGTCCGTGACTTCCAGTTAGCGATTTTTTCTGAGCTTGTGACAAAGTATGATTTGGATGGAATACAAATTGATTATATTCGTTTTCCGTTACCGAATTATTACCAGGCTGACAAATATGAGGATTTTGGATATAACGAGGATATAATAAAAGCTTTCAAAGTTAAATACGGAGTAAATCCGATTGATATGAAAACAACCGATAATCTTTGGGACGAGTGGTGTAAATTCCGCAGAGAAATTATAAGCTCATTTGTTGAAAAAACCTACAAGACAGTTAAAAATATAAAAAATAACGTGACGGTCTCTTTTACCTGTTTTGCAGATTATAACGACAGACAAACTTTTACCTATCAGGATGTTGAAAAATGGTGCATGAACGGCTGGGTAGATGCGTTATATCCAATGATTTATGCTCAGACAACCGAACAACAGCTTATGTATGCCGCTCCGATGGCAGAATCGATAGCGGCTAACGCACATCTTGTTTTAGGAGTTGGAACCTATGTCCGTGCCACAAATCAATCCATGACAGAGCAAGCATACATGCCTTACGAGCTTGCCGCTGACGGTATAAGCATATTTACTGTCCGATATATTAGCACAGGAGGATATTATGATATCTTTGCAAACGGAGCGTTTAAAAATGAAGCTGTACGTACCGATAAAGGAAAGGTAACATTTGTAGCTGGTATATACGAGATAATTTCCAACATTGATAACGTGTATCTCCGCTTTTATAAAAGCGATAACCTTGACCTGATTAAAGTTAAATTAAGTGAGTTGCTTGCTTCATCCTCGACGGTCGCAGATGACGAAAACTTCTCGGAGTATGCCACCGAGAAGCTGATAGAGATAAGAGGTATTATTAGTATTTACGAAGAAAAACTTTCGAAAAAGCTTACTACCGATTTTGACTATTTAATAAACTGCTTTACAAGAGAAGCAAATATCGCAAGCAAAAATGCAGCCTTTAATTAAAGAAATTGTTTTAAGACCTCGATGTTTTTTTCTTCTATATTTAAAAGGTTCTGCGCTAAGTCTTTCGATGCTTTAGGAGCGTTGGGATACTGGCGCAGACTTTTTGTTATATCAACCACGCCTGCTGTACTTCCCATTATCAACATTTCTGCAAGATGAGAGGAGGATTTATCCGTTAAGGTATTCAAGTTTAGCATCGCTCTGGTTCTGACTTTTGCAAGCGCGCTTAAATTTATAAGATTATTATTGCTGGACAGTCGTTCCGCACCGTAATAAACGTTCTTATATTCTTCTTCATGCGATTGAAGTATTTGCTTGAAATCGGGATTTTCGCTCATCTCATTTATTTTAGGGAGCGTAAACAGACCTGTCTGCGAATTTTTATGAACTCTGTTTAATAACTTATCTTTTTTCATTTATATATTCTTCCTTTCACAAATCTTATTATAGTAAACTATACTAATAATATTATTATCCGTTTTTTGATTTTTTATCTATTTTTTTGGTAGATATTAAGGTATAAAAACAAGAAATATTAAATTTTAAAAAACATTTTATACCGATAAAAATATAAAAAAGACAAAAACACCTTGACACTTTAACGTAATTATGCTATAATTCACTCCGTTGCATATCTGGGTGTGGCTCAGCTTGGTAGAGCGCTACCTTGGGGTGGTAGAGGCCGAAGGTTCAAATCCTTTCACTCAGACCATATTGAGTGTTCATAACGAATGTGAACACTCGTTTTTCTTTTTTGAACAATTTCTATGTAGAATGCGTTAAATTGACCGTATTGGCAGTCATTCTGACTGTTCTTTTTTAATGCTAACTTGCCTTGACTTGGTATTATACTGCGTGATGGATAGCGTCATTTATTAATACACAGGGAAAAGCATATATTAACAGTCGAAAAATTATATATCATTATACAAAATGCAAATTTTGTATAATGTAGTGGGGATATAAACACTTACTCAGCACAAAATAAGAGCTTCCTTAAATCGGAAACTCTTATTTTTTAATTATCAAAATCTAATATTCACTAATCGGTAAAAGCCCACCGTAATCATAGAACAGTTCATTACTTAACGAAACAATCTCGATATTATGATTTTTGCAGAAATCTTTTATATTATTATAATTTACATGAGCTTTAATATTTCCTGTAAATGCAAGTAAATCTTCCGAAATTTTTCCTGCACATCCACCGATAAAACCATTATTATAACCATTAAGTTTTATACATTCATTAGATACCAACAGACAATCATACTGCAGTTCCAACAGCTTTTTTTCGATGGATTTATCACTGGTTATAAAGCTATGGTCGTTTAAAACTATAATCGAACATTTTGCATAACCTTGCTTAAATTGTATTTCTGTGAAAGTATTAAGTTCATTGACGTTTTCGTAAAGTCCTGAATTAACAACACCGCAATAAAGATTTTTCCCGATAACGAAGCTATTGAATATGCAGTCAGCAGGATATTTGTTACCGAGATGATATTTGACTTCGGTTAACATAATGTTCACATTTGCAGGGGAGTAACTGCAATTATTTTCAACAAGCCATTTTCCCGGTGCATAATTCAATGTCAGAATATCAGGATGATAAGCAAGCTCGGATATAATTCTTGGAGCTTTACCCAGCTTTATCGGTTCAATTCCAAGTAAAACCAGTTCTTGTAATATCTCATCAGATAAAATTGAGGAAACTAATATTTGCTTAACTTTTCCATGAGGTAAATTTGGTTTACAATATTTCATAAAAAGCCTTTCCTTTTGTCTTCCCTAAAAATTAATAATGCTTCTCTTAAGAATCTGGAAATAGATATTATTTTACTTAATATTATTTGCCAGATTAATAGAGACATTTTCTCGAATTTGCCACTGATTCTAATTCGAATTAGTATTAGACGACTTCCCTTTTGGTGGCACAATTTTACATCATTATATGTGAATAATATGTAAAAATGTGTTAATATTATATATGGAAATGGGGTTGATATATTGTTTATTAACTGTACCGAAAAATGCACTTATCAAGAGGACGGAGTTTGTATTAAAAATGACTGTGAGTCACAAAACGAATATATAAGCGGAAATGTATCCTGTCCGCATTTTAAACCAAAAGCCACAGAAGTTCCTATGTCTGAAGTTATAAGCCCAATAGTTTCAGAAAATCGTAAACACTCCTTAAAGGTATAAGCGTAACTCCTGAATGTTTTATTTTTAACTTTCCGATGACTCTAAACGGAACTGCAATCTGTACAAAACCTAATCTTGCTGCCTCGTTAATACGTTGTTCTACTCCATATACACTACGCAGCTCGCCCGAAAGACCTACCTCACCTACAACAATGAGCTGTTCAGGGACAGGAACATCCTTAAGCGAGGATATAAGAGCAAGAGCAGCTGCTGCATCGCAGGAAGTATCCTCAATCCGTAAACCACCTGCGACATTTATATAAATATCCTGTGTAGAAAAACGCATACCAAGCCTTTTTTCGAGAACAGCCAATAATAAAGAAGTGCGGTTGTAATCAAAACCCGATGACATTCTACGGGGTGACGGAAATGCAGTTGGCGTTGATAACGCTTGAATCTCCGCTATTATAGGGCGAGTGCCCTCAAGTATACAAACAGCACAGCTTCCAGAAACACCCTTCGGTCTCTGTTCCATCAGAAGTTCCGAGGGGTTACATATTTCCTTTAACCCTTCATCATTCATTTCAAAAACGCCGATTTCGTTTGTTGAGCCATATCTGTTTTTAACCGCCCGTATAATTCGGTGTGCCTGCTGTTTGTCTCCTTCAAAATAAAGTATGGCATCGACCATATGTTCCAAAACCTTAGGTCCTGCGATAGCACCGTCCTTGTTTACATGTCCGACCAAAATAACAGAAATTCCGCTTTCTTTCGCCATATTGATTAAATGCATTGCACTCTGCTTGACCTGAGTTACACTTCCCGGTGAAGAAGGATATTCGTCATCAAACATTGTCTGTATGGAATCTATAATAACTAAATTCGGTTTTACGGTATTTATCTCAGGAATGATTTTATTTATGTTTGTTTCGCTGAGTATTAGCAGCCTTTTGCTGTTTACTCCTACCCTGCCCGCACGTAGTTTTATTTGTGAAAGTGATTCCTCACCCGTTACATAAAGAATGTTGACAGACTCATCCAGTGATTGGCAGATCTGTAAAAGCAGAGTTGATTTACCTATACCCGGCTCGCCTGAAATTAATACAACAGAGCCTTCCACAAGTCCACCACCAAGCACTCTGTCAAACTCTCCGATGCCTGTTGACTGACGTAAATTATTGGAAAAAATAATTTCATTTATATGAAGCGCTCTGCTTTTTTCAATTACCGGATAGCTTTTATCCTGCTTTTGTTTTAATCCCTTTTTCGGTTGTATCGCTTCCACTTGTTCTTCAAGAGTATTCCATTCACCACAATCAGGACATTTACCGAACCATTTTGAAGTTGTGTTTCCGCAGTTAGTACAAACAAAATTTGTTTTCATTTTGTTTCTCCATGTTTTAAATAGAAATATCTAAAATTTTATATAAGTAAAATTATTAACGGAGAATACTGTTAAGTATTCTCTCTCATAACTCTTCGATACGTATATCGAAGAGTTATGTTTGTTCTTCGCTGCCTAAAAAGCCTGTTATTCCGCAATAAATAGTAAAAGCTAATTTTTCCTGATAAGCATTGTTCGAAAGCCTTGCCGCTTCGGATGCGTTGGAAAGAAAACCACATTCAACTAATACAGCAGGAGTCTGTGCGCGTTCTAAAATAAAAATCGTACCATTTTCGGGCTTTATTTTTCTGTAATTATTAGTCAGAAGCAATTTAGTTGTATCCTGTATGGATTGAGCAAGATTTTTGCTGGCTTGATTGTTTTCCGAATAAAATGTCTGCAAACCACTGTATTTTTCGATAGGAAACTTATTCATATGTATTCCGACATAAATGCAATTCTCATAACTTTGTATAATCTCTAGTCGGTTACGTAAATCATATAATTTTTTTTGTTTCTCTTGACCTTCTTTATATAAAAGAGTATCAGTTGTTCTAGTCATAACCACGTTATAACCAGAGGTCGACAGTAATTCGTATAATTTATTGGCAATAGCAAGGTTGAGATCCTTCTCGTCCAGACCATTGGCAACAGCACCAGGGTCTTCACCGCCGTGACCTGGATCGAGTATTATTGTAAGCGGTTCGTAATTATTGCCTGTAACTGCTGTAATTTTATCTTCTACGTATTTTGCTTTCAAAAATGTTTCATATCCCACAGATGTAAAAAGTGCTGCTATACAATAAAAAAGCAGAATAAATACAATAATAGAGCTGAGTATAAACAGACTCCTGCGTGCTTCTTTAAAAATATTTCTGCTTTTTACATCCTTTTGAAAGTGTGTGTTTTGAATCGTAGCCTTTTTCTTCATATATCCTATACACCTCTAAATAATAGATTTATTTATAGGAATATATGAAATCAGATTATTATTTATTCTTTGGAGGTTTTATCGGAATACCGAGAATTTTTCTTATCGGAAGTTCTTTAAGTCCAAGATAATAACCAAGTGTGCAAGCTATTATACCTGGCAGCAGAGTTAATACAGGTATAAGCGGTTTATAAATTTCATTGGATATCAAAAACCAAAAACCGCTGTAAGTCCCGTGTATAATCATTAAAATAATCGTTATAATCGCATTTGCGTCGCCAAGTCCGAAGATGAAAAAAAATTCAAAAAGCAACACTATTAAAATTGTCGGTGCATAAGAAAGCAAAGCAATTTTTAAGCCCTCAAGCTTGTTTGTTTTTTGCCCTTCCTTTGTTCTTTTTACAGAATCATCAAGTCCATGAATATACATTGTGTCGTATAATAAAAATACAAAAAAACCTACCGAAAACATTATTCCTATTTTCATAACTGTGGGATTGTACGTCATTGATGTTGCCAAGCTCACAATTAAACCAAATACACTCATCGTAATCTGTGTTACTACGAATTTATAAATATATTTCGAGTAGGTTATATATGGCATAAAAATATTTCTCAAAATAAAACCCCTTTTTATATCTTTTATATTATTTTACATATATAGTTATAAAATTCAATAGGAAAAAGTTAATATTCCCCTTAAAATTCAACTTTAATAGAAAAATCGGTAGCTTTTACTTAAAAGCTACCGGTAATATTTATAAATAAAGCGTTTATTGCTTTTTTCTGCGACTGTAAAGATAAATTCCGAATAAAATAATTATTACTACAACTAAAACACCAAAAATAATTTTCCATGTGTTTTCGTTATCTTTATCATCAGAGGTGTCATTATTATCATTGAAATCGGGTTCGGAGGATTCATCAGATGACACAGTGACGGAAGCATCAGTATTAGAAATTACATCTTCACTGCTCGTGTCATCGGTAATTTCTTCACTGTTATTGATTGTATCACCCTGAGAAACAACAGGTTCACCTTCAAGGTTAATGATAACAGAAGCACTACTGCAGTCAATATCTTGCATATTATCATTTGCAGCAGAAGCATTTTTCAAAGCAAATTCTTTTCCGTCAGCTTCTTCAGAAAGTACTTTAAAAGTTATTGTTGTAAACAAAACATTGTCTTCTGTTATTCCCAACCCAAATTCTGCTCCGCCATACAAATAACCGCACTTAAAATAATTCTCATCATCCTTATCCCATTCAGCCGAAAAATCTTCAAAAAAATTCCCCCAGCTTTCCGGTTTATTATGCTCCCAGTCAACCAACTCATAACTGCTAGTATCATAATAAATATCACATGTATAAATAACAATTCCAACATCATCATGTATATTATTTACTGCAACAACAATATCGAAAGTATCGCCAACCTTTAATGACTCATAGTCGGCATTAATTGAAAAGGTAGCACTTGAAGCACTTGCAGAAATAACAAATGCAGAAAATAGGAACATTACACATATTATAAAGGCAAAAATAATTTTAACTTTTTTCATATTCATAAACCTCTCGGAAATCTATTATATTTGTATTATAAGTCCATATGAAAAATATGTCAAGATGCCCTTGATCTTTTTTTATGATGTATAGCCGATACTATGGTGGCAACAATTCCTGCTAATGCAGTAAGTGCAATTACCCATATTATAATTATCTTTTTATAATCGGCTCCAGGTAAGATTTCTACTTCGTCATTATAATATTTTGTTTTATCGGCGTTATCAGCACCAGTTTCTTTTTTAGTAAAATGTGCGTAAGCGGTAAGACCGTTTTCCTCTAATTTGGCTGGAAATTCAATTTTTTCTCCGCCTTCTTTCTCAGAAAACCATCCGTCAAAGATATAACCGTTTTTTATCGGGTTGGAAATAACCTCGGCTTGCATACCTCGTGCTATATCCATTGAATATTCAGTCTCTTCATCGGTTACGAAAATCACCTCTTCACCAAGTAACTTACCGATAAAAAAGTAATCAAACGTAACAGTACTGTCTGATGTTGCAGCAACAAAGTAGACGTTCTTTACTGTTACTTCACCTGTCACATATTCCTCAAGCGGAAAATAGCCCTGCCACGTTCCCTGAATATCACTTGGAACATAGTAATCTTCGTATCCGAAATTCTGATATAAATCCTGAGAAAAGTTAATCGACTTCCCATTACTAAAAGTAATATATAAGTTCCACTTTGAGTTTTTATCGGCAGTTACACCAAAATAAAGGCGATTGAATTCTGTAACATCAACAGTTTTATTAATATTCAGCGATGTCGTAATCCATGTTTCTGAACCAATATTCGAAAAACCAAGTGTATATTTTCCGTTTTCGTTATATTTGGCAAGATAATCGGTTGAACCTGATACTCGGGCTGCTTTATCTGTCATAGAAGGAAGAAACTCAACACCGATTTCCACAAGCTCCTCTGAGGGTTTCTGATTGCTGTCCTCATGTCTGAGCGAAGCTAATACTCCCCTCATACCTGTTATCTCAAAACGCTCGAAAGTCTTGTTATAATCTGTTGTATCAGCAAAAACAGTATATGTGACTGTTTTGTCCTTTATAGTAAGAATCTCTGTTGTGTATTCAATATCACCTTCATTAATGACCGCATAAACGCCATCGGACTCTGAGAGATCAATTTTATCGACACCGAAAACCCCTTCCTCGTTAATGTTTACACCAACAGAAAAATCGGTGGTTCTTATTGATCGAATTGCAGGAATAAGGTCTAGATCGTAAACAAAGGTATCTATATACGACGGATAATAGTTATATTTATCTGCAGACGGCGAATAGGTTGTTGTTATGACCTGTCCTGCTTCGTTAAAGGTCATAAGCCGAACGAATCCCTCTCCATCGCAGTTATAGTCGTTTAAAACATGAGCAATCTCGTTATCAAGCTCTGCAAATTGATAATCCGCAAGTATTTCCAAAACGTATCTGTCACTATCGCCGACCTGATGCAGCTGATTTGCTGCACCTTCATTGTGACCGCAAAGAATCATTTTTACATTGTCATTCGGAACAACTATTTTATCCCAAATAACATTAGCACGATCTCCCGAATAATGTCCCGACGAAAAAATATATTCATGTGTGCAGATAACTGCATTTTTCTCGGGATATGTTTCCAATATTGCATTTGCCCAAGCTATTGTATCACTGTTTGCTTCGTCGTAGCATCCCAAATATAAGAAAAGAAAATCATAATTTCCTATAGTTATTAAATCGTAATGATGAGTATTGTTTTTATAATTACCGCCGTACCATTCAAAATCTTCATAGCGTTCACTGCCGAAATAATTCTGGAAATAAGTGTAATCTGCTTTTGTATGTTTTATATCGTGGTTACCGCTTACAACACCGTTAGGGACCATTGCTTCGTCAAGGATTTTTTGTGCGACGGACGCAACTTTAAATTCTTTGTGTGCGGTTTCGTCCCCAGCTTCCGATTGGTCAATAAAGTCACCTGTATTAACTACATAAGATATATTACCAGCAATATATTCATTTTTGGCATATTTCATAATATCAGTATATAAATAATTAAGATCGTCAAAACGAGTATAATATTGAGTATCGGAAAGCCATAAAAGAGTATCGCTGCCGTTTGAAAGAACATAAGGACATGCTTTTACACGCATTTTTCCTTCCTTAGAATAAGTCGTAATGTCAGCTTTAACTGATATGCTGACACCGCTATCGGTTCTTCCAAGAGTATCCCAGCTCTGTGTTTTATAATTCCATATTTGCAGTAAAATATCTTCTCCACTGCCTGTCTCACCGGAATAAGAAACAACCGCATCACCTGTATTGGTTCCAACATCAATAACAAAAGACTGATAAGGCAGTGTATTTCCAACAGATACAGTGGTGATGTTTGATTTATTGGAGAACGACGTTAAAACCTCATCCGATGAGCGTAAATACTTCATTGAATAAGGGCCTAGCCTGTTTGTGTACATATTTATTCTGCCGATTAAATCAACAGAAAATATCTTTGCACTTGCATTATTCGGAATCGAAAGCACAGCAGAGCCATCTCTATTAAACAACTCATAATCGGGTATTGTTTGTTTAATAGTAAACTCAAACATCCTCTCTGAAGTGTTACCAAGAGAATCTGTTGCAACTAAATATAAATTATGCGACCCTTGTGAATATGATTTTAATGAAACACTGTTCCCGTTTATCGCAACATTGTCAATTTTGGCGGTAAGGGTAATCGGCATTTCATCAGTAGCTCCAAATTTTATTGTGTTACTGTTGGCAATTGTGTCCCCGTTTTTAAATGAAAGATTAATTTCAGGTGCGGTGTTGTCAACTTTAATTTTATGACTTTCAATTACATTATTACCGTTTAAAACATTGATAGTATATATACTATCCTCAAAAACTGTTGTATCTACTTCGAAATATTTAATTTCCTCAGTAGGTTTTTCGATAAGATAACCTACATAAATAGGTGTGTTTGGTGTTGAACCTCCCAGTTTAGTCTCATTATTCCAGCCATCACCGACAGATTGTGAAGTTTGATAGGCAGTACGGACAGTAGTTGCTTTAATAGAATTTTCTATTGGCATATACTTAATCATTTCTTTGGGAACAACCTGAACTAACCCACCAAAAGTGACCGACACAGAATCTACAACAATATCATCAAGGTTATATTCGCCATATCTATAAATATAGTTATATGTTGAATTACCTTGAGAAAGTAAAATTCTTATCTCGTTTTCACCATCAACCAGCAGATCATTATTAAAATCAAAGTTGTTTTCGCCTTCGCTTAAAAAGCCAAGAGATGTTCCGTTAAGAGAAGCTATACACATTTTGCTTTCGCAGCCTGTTATGTTTATAACAACGGTATTAACAATATCTTCACTGTCTACCGGGTTTATTATCTTTTCTCCAATTTTCACACTGTCAGCTTTTTGGTTTGCAATTTTATAAATACCTGCAACATTCTCAGGATTCTCTTCCGCTAAAATGAAAACCCCTCCGAGAGTCATGATTAATACAGAAAATAATAAAATACGTGTTATTAAATTTTTACTCATATACCTGGTAAGTCCTCTCATCAATACATAACGGTTTTTTATCACCGTCAAATAAACGCAAGAAATATATAAAATAATTCATTATATTATATTGTTAAAAAATGTGTTTAATATTTATTCCAATATTAATTAACCTGATTATTAAGTTAAGCTGTGATATTATATAATAAAATGTATAAAATGTCAAGCATTTAGCAAAATACGGCAAAATGTATGCCAATATTATACTAACACTGTAAAAATAAGAAGCATTTTTCTAATGCCGACTAAATGATGTTCAATTTTCTAACTTTGCTGATGTCGGCTGTATTTCCTTAATAGCCTTACCTTTTTGTTTTATCATGGTTGACTTTTTAAACAGTTTTTGTTATACTGAAACTTAATAAGTACCAATTTTATTTATTAATAATTTGTTATAAAAGAAATGATATAAGCAATAAGCAACGGAGAAATGTAATGCCTAAATTCAAGACTATTTGTTTTGCAAACCAAAAAGGCGGAGTCGGTAAAACAACATCTGCTGTAAATATTTCGGCTTGCATTGCACGTTCAGGGAAAAAAGTTCTTTTAGTCGATTCCGATCCACAAGGAAACGCTACAAGCGGAATTGGTATAAAAAAGCGTAATACAGGTGCTACAGTGTACGATTTGCTTATCGGCAGAAACAAAGCAAATGAAGCAATAACACCAACCTCTTACGATAACTTGTTTGTTATTCCGTCAAGTATTAATCTTGTCGGTGCAGAGCTTGAGCTTGTTGACGAGAATAAGCGCGAGTATAGACTTCGTGAAGCGTTGAATGAAATAAAAATTGATTTTGATTACATAATTATAGATTGTCCGCCTTCTCTTGGGCTTGTAACGATAAATTCACTTACTGCTGCGGATGCTATAATTGTTCCTTTATTATGTGAATATTACTCTCTAGAGGGACTTTCACAATTAACCATGACAATAAAACATATTAAGCGACTGTACAATCCCGAGCTGGAGCTTTTAGGCGTATTAATTAATATGTTTGACGGAAGATTGAATCTTACCGTACAGGTACTTGAGGAGATAAAGAAATACTTCTCAGACAAGCTCTTTAAAACACCAATCCCACGTAATGTTAAAATCAGTGAAGCCCCAAGCTACGGTATGTCAATTATTGATTACGATAGACATTCAAAAGGTTCTGCCGCATATGCATCTGTTGCAAGAGAGATAATGGAACGCTGCGGACAGAGAGATTTTATTTCAGGTAAAGATTTGGTAAAAATATAGGAGAGGTAGTTTGTAAACATTGACTTGTTTTAAACTAAGGTCTTGATAATGGTTAAAAAAGGATTGGGACGAGGGCTAGACGCATTACTTTACGACAACACAATCGAGAGCAATCATAGCGGAATTACAATGCTTAAGCTGCTTGACATAGAACCAAATAAAGCACAAGCAAGGAAAAACTTTAACGAAGTAGCATTAAACGAGCTTGCCGATTCTATATTACTACATGGACTTGTACAGCCTATTGTTGTCCGTAAGAAAGCAAATAGTTTTTACGAGATTATAGCTGGTGAGCGTCGCTGGCGTGCCTGCAAAATGGCAGGTTTAAACGAAATTCCAGTGCTTGTCAAGGATGTAAACGATCTTGCTGCAAGTGAAATTTCACTTATTGAAAATTTACAACGAGAGAATCTTAACCTTGTTGAAGAAGCTAACGGTTATCGTGACCTTATAGAAAATTACGGACTAACTCAGGATGAAGCTGCAAAGCGTGTAGGTAAATCAAGAGTAGCTGTTACAAATATCCTGCGTATATTAAAATTACCTAAATCCGTTCTCATACTTGTTGAGGATAATGAGCTTTCTTATGGTCACGCGAGAGCATTGTTACCTTTAACCGCATCTATGAGTGAAACTGAGCTTTTTTCACAATGCAAGTCAATTATAAACAACGCTTTGTCGGTTAGAGAAACAGAACATCTGGTTAAGGTTTTACTTGAAGGTAAAAAAGCCGTCAGAGAACAATCACCTATTTCAAAAGCATATTACAAACAGCTTGAGAGTAAGATAAGTATTACACTCGGTCGGCGTGCAGCTATAAGGCAGACAGAGGATGGTAAAGGTCATTTGTCACTTGCTTATTCAAGTTCGGATGATTTAGAACAGCTTCTAAAATCACTTTGCGGAAATGCTTTTTTTAATAATGACGATAGTGAATAAATAATTTTATATAATAAAAAAGAGGATTTTTATGCTTGACATAAGGTATATAAGAGAAAATACAGAGAAGGTAAAAGCAGGTCTTAATTCTCGCAAAACAGACTATACCGCTTTGGTTGATAAAGCGATTGAACTTGACACCAAAAGGCGTGAGGTTATTTTTGACAACGAGGAACAAAAAGCAAGGCAGAATTCTGTAAACAAGTCCATCCCAGCTTTAAAAAAAGAAGGCAAGGACGTTGCACCTATTTTTGAAGAGCTTAAGGTTATTGCAAATAAAATAAAAGATGATGACCGCATACAGAGCGAAATAGAAATAGAGTTGGAAAATTTACTATTGTCTATACCAAATATTCCCGACGACAGCGTTCCTGAGGGTAAGGATTCCGAGAATAATGTTGAAATTAGAAAATCAGGCAAACCGACAGAGTTTTCTTTTGAAGCAAAGCCGCATTGGGACTTAGGCAGAGAGCTTGGAATTTTAGATCCTGAGACCGCAGCAAAGGTCAGTGGTGCTCGTTTTCATTTCTATAAGGGCTTAGGCGCAAGGCTCGAACGTGCCGTTATAAATTATTTTCTTGATACCCATACAAAGAACGGTTATACCGAGGTTTTACCACCTTATATGGTAAACCGTGAATCTATGAAAGGCACAGGTCAGCTTCCCAAGTTTGAGGAAGATGCTTTCAGAGTTGCAAACAATGATTACTTTTTGATCCCGACAGCCGAAGTGCCTGTTACCAATATGCACCGCAACGAGATTCTGAAAAAGAGTGACCTGCCAATAAAATACTGTGCTTATTCCGCATGCTTCAGGGCGGAAGCTGGTAGCGCAGGACGTGACCAACGTGGTTTAATCAGACAACACCAGTTCAACAAGGTCGAGCTTGTAAAATTCAGCGACCCCGAAACATCATTTGACGAACTTGAAAAACTTACTAACGACGCTTGTGCTGTCCTTGAAGGTCTTGGACTCCCCTATCGTGTCATGCTGCTCTGCACAGGTGACATGGGCTTTTCTTCTGCAAAGACATATGACATTGAGGTTTGGATGCCCTCGTATAACAGATATGTAGAGATTTCCTCCTGCTCCTGCTTTGCCGATTTTCAAGCACGTAGAGCAGCAATCCGTTTTAAAAGTGATGTAAAGGATAAGGCAAACTTTGTCCATACTCTAAACGGCTCTGGTGTTGCTGTTGGCAGAACAGTTGCGGCAATTTTGGAAAACTTCCAGAACGAGGATGGTAGCATAACAGTGCCTGAAGTTCTAAGGCCATATATGGGTACGTCTTTAATTGATTAAATACCGACTCTGTTAAAAATAATAAAGGAGAGATTATATGACACCGCTCAATTATATTCTTTGGGCTTTTGTTATCGGTATAGGAATAGGAACAATTTACACTTTTTATACAAAATTGGTGCTTGGAAAATTGGTCAGAAAGCTTATTGAAATCGATGCTTGTTCTCCTGAGACAGCCATTTCACTTGAAAAATTAGGATACAAAATGAATAAAATGGTAGAGATAGAATTACGCAAGGGAAAATCCTATTCAGAGACAGTCGTTATCGATAAAGACGGGAACTATTTTATCAATCCTGGTCAATTGAAAAAAGCAAAAATAAAATACAGAAATGAAGGCACCTCGTTATTCCTCCTTTTGGTAATACTTTGTATCCTTTCAATAGTTGCAGTATTCAGTACCTATGTATTCCCCGAGGTAATTGAAAAAATTGATGAATTTATAAAAGAATTAATCGGTTAAATAATATTCAACTGATAATGTTGATTAGTTGTTTGAATTTTTTAATTGTTTGAGAAATAGAGGTTTATATGAGTGTTAACAGAAAAAGGACAAGACCTATAATTACGATTCTTATAGCGGCATGTATTTTTGTAGCCATTACTATAATTGTTATTTTATCACTCGGTTATCGTTACATATCTACCGATAATGGAATTAAATTTATCGGAAAAGTGCAGGATGGTCATCCTGTCACAGGTATTCTGAACTATCCTAACGGTGAAAAAGCTAGGCTTGATTACTTCTCAAACACAATAACGTTTGAGAACGGCGATCTGTACACCGGAAACATAAACGGAGTATACAGAGACGGTGACGGTACGATGGAGTATAAAGCTACCGGTGACAAATATGTCGGCAAATTTGTTGATGATGAGATAACAGGTAGCGGTACATATACCTATTCAAACGGTGATGTTTATGTCGGCGCATTAGTTGACGGAAAAATGCAGGGTTATGGTGAAATGACCTTTGTCAGTGGAGCAATTTACAAAGGTAGCTTTAATGAGGGTATGCGTAGCGGTTTCGGTACTTATGAATGGCCTTCTAAAGCAAAATACGAAGGAACTTTTTCTAATGATGTCAAGAACGGCTCAGGTAAGATGACCTATGCAAACGGTGATATTTACGATGGACAGTTTGTTGATGATAAAAGGCAATGTCAAGGTTATTATAGATGGGCTGACGGTGAAAGTTATAGCGGAAACTTTGTAAACAATTTAATCGATACCAGAGAAATCGACAGCCAAGGAAACTTTACTCAGAATGACGACGGAACATATAAACACGGTGCACCTGGCGTATACACATTTCCAACAAAAGACGGTGACGCTGGAAGAACTTATACAGGTTATTTCGAAGCAGGTAAGGTTATCGGTGTTGATTTTGATATTGATGATATGCAATAAAATTGCGGACATTTACAATAATTAAATTATAACGTTACCTTGTCCGTACTAACAAAAATGCTTCGCATTTTTCAATGTAAATTATAATTTTTTAACAGACATTATTAAAAATAACCAAGGAGATATTTTATGGAAAAATTCGTTTTATCCGCGTTTGCTGACGAGATTGATGCAAGCCTTGACGTTCAGTTAAAATCTTTAAAAGAACTTTCAATAGGTCTTATAGAACTCAGAGGCGTTGACGGGAAAAGCTTTATAAACCTTACGGACGATGAGGTTCTGGAGGTTAAGAGAAAACTGACCGAAAACAACATTGGCATTTCCGCGCTTGGCTCACCTATCGGAAAAATAAATGTTGATGGCGATTTTGCTGCTCATAAACAGTTGCTTACCAGAATTATGGATATCGGCGATATTTTGGGCTGCAAAAAAATACGTATGTTTAGCTTTTATCCGGCAGATAATATGTCAGATGATGATTTCGAGAATGCAGCATTTTCTATGATTGGTGAGCTTCTCGACATGGCAGATAGCAGAGGTTTTACTCTTTATCATGAGAATGAAAAGGATATTTATGGTTATTCTCCTGAGAGGGTACAAAAACTCGCAATCCACTTTGGCGGCAGACTTCGTGTTGTGCTTGACCCGGGTAATTTTGCGTTCTGCGGTGTTGATGGCTCCCCTGCTTATACACTTCTTAAAGAGTATATTGATTATATGCACATTAAAGACGCTGATTCAGACGGAATTATCGTTCCTCCGGGAAAAGGTGTTGCATTAATCAAAGAAACACTTGCTGCCCTCCGAAAAGACCGTCCCAACCAGGATATTATTCTAACAATGGAGCCGCATTTAATTATGTTTACAGGACTTTCTTCGCTGTCAAAACTTGATGATATCAAGCATAAGTATTCATATGATTCACCCTTTGAAGCATTTAAAACGGCAACCAAGGCTGTTAGGCAGATGGTTGCCGAGCTTGATTAACTTTATAAACAAAATAATGGGGCTGAAACTCAGCCCTTTAATAGCATGTTTTCTTGCGGGGGTGATTTATGCACTCCCCTATTATTTTGATAATCTTTTCTTCTTATCCTATATTTCACTTACTGTTTTATTCATAATTTTATTAAACGGAAGAAGAAAAAAGATTTTTAGATATTTTTATGCTTTTTCGTATGGTTTTTATTTTAATTTATATTTGTGGATAAGTAATTTGTATCCCTTTGAGAGCTTTGATTTCTCGAATTCACAAGCAATAATTATTATTTTACTTGCTTGTTTGGGAATCCCTCTTTACCACGCTCTTCTTCATACTCTTGTAATGAGCCTAACAAAGCTATTACCCGAAAATGATTATTTAATCACAATAGGCTTCGGAGCCGCTTGGATACTGAGCGAATGGATAATGTCGCTCGGAGCATTAGGCTTGCCGTGGGGCAAAGCAGCATTAAGTCAAATCGGAGTTCTTTTCTCGGTGCAAGCAATTTCATTATTCGGATCATATTTTATTGTTATAATTGTTGTATGCTCAAGTATCATGTTTGCACTTGCTATAAAAAACAAAAAAAGGCTTTACGCCTTAATCGGATGTATTATAATCTCTGTAAATATGATTACAGGAGTTATTTTATATTATATTCCAACCAAAACAACAGACGAGAGTGTAAAAGTAGCAATTTTACAGGGCAACATAGCTATGCAAGATAAATGGAAGAGTGAAAATACCGAAGAAATTTTTAACACATATATTTCTTTTGCTTATGAAGCAGCAAAAAACGGTGCTGAAATTATAGTTTTACCCGAGAGCGCTATTCCTAGAGTATTTAATAAAAACGGTATAATCTACAATAGTTTTTCAACTATAACTTCGGAATATAATGTTACTATTATTGCAGGAGTGCTTGTTGACGGCGGTGAAATTGCCGGTAAATATAATTCGGTTGTTGCAGTTTATCCGGACGGAAGTGTTTCTAACCGTTACGATAAACGTCATATTGTACCTTTCGGAGAATATATACCTTATCGTGACTTTCTTGAAACAATGATTCCTTTTGTAGAAGGGCTAAATCTGGGCGAATTTACAACAATAGCCGGAGAAGACACAGCCATATTTGATGTTGAGGGTATGAAAAACGGTTCATTGGTATGCTTTGATTCGATTTTCGATTCATTGGCAAGAGAGAGCGTTAATGACGGTGCAGAAATACTTACTGTTGTTACAAACGACAGCTGGTATGAGGATTCAGCTGGAATAACTCAGCATTTAAAACATTCTGTTCTACGTGCAATTGAAAACAAAAGATATATTATCAGAGCCGCAAATACGGGCATCTCCGCCTATATTTCACCAAAAGGCAAGGTTATCAATAAATCTGAAGCGTTGACCGAAGCTATTATTTACAGTGAGGTTTTTCCTGTTAAGAGTAAAACGCTTTATACCATTACGGGTAATCTTGTTTTATATGCTGCTATGGCTTTTCAAATAATTATAATAGGATTTAACTTATATAAAAAAGTAAAGGATAAAAAACACAATGCAAAAAACAGTAAAACTATATGAAAAAGAAATTTATGACGGATGTCTTGGGGTTACACTTGAGTGTTATATTCATAATCTTTCACCCGAGTTAACTAAAATTCCACGTGCAGCAATGATAGTTTTTCCCGGCGGTGGTTACAGCTTTTGCTCCGATCGTGAAGCTGAGCCGATCGCAAGTTCATATTATGCCGAAGGGTATAACTGCTTTGTTTTGAGATACATAACTGGTGAAAAAGCAAGACAAAGCAAACCGCTTATAGATGCTGCCGCAATTATTGCCCATATCAGAAAAAATGCTTCCGAATATCAAATAGATTCTAAAAAAGTTACTGTAATCGGCTTTTCAGCAGGCGGTCACCTTGCAGGGTATATTGCTACAAGCTGGCATCTTCCTTTTTTAGCGGAAATACTTGGCGAAGAAAACGAGCTTTTTAAACCGAATGCGGCAATATTGAGCTACCCTGTTATTTCGGGAATTACATCACCACATTTGCATTCCTTTGATATGCTTCTTGGCAAGGAAAGATCAGAAGACGAAATACGTTCCGTTTCACTTGAGTATCTTGTATCGGAAAAAACCGTGCCTTGTTTTATCTGGCATACAGCTGAGGATGATGTTGTTCCTGTGCAAAATTCTCTGGTGTTTGCACAAGCTCTCTCTGAGTATAAAATACCATATGAAATGCATATATTTCCAAAAGGAAAGCACGGTATTTCACGTGCTAACCGCGAGACAACCCCTGATTGGAGCAATGGCGAATACAACCGCCCTTATGTAGCACGCTGGATGGAGTGGTCTATAAAATGGTTGGATAATCTGCTTTTCAGCGGACAGTTTTAAAGATAATAAATGGAATGCCACTCCCGGCATTCCATTATTGTGGTTTAACTTCACTTTATCTTATATACTTCTAGTTGACCCGAGAATTTACTGAATCCGGGTATGTTTATATAATCTTCACCGTATATATTTATAGCGTATTCGTTTGTTTTTTCCCATGCTTTATTATGTATATCATCTGGAATAAGCTGTGCGCTACCACTTGCTCTAGTCTTTAATTTGGTAATTTCCTTTTCCATTTTTCCTGTCCATATACCGGCATAATCTGTTGCGTAAACATCAGGTTGTTCAAAATATTTTTCTTTACATTCTTTTATTTTATCCCAACTTGAAAACGGAACACCTATATATCCTAACTCTGTTAGTAATGATTGTAATAGCTTCTGATATCACTTTCTGTTTCTCTGCAATTCAGATTTATTTTCCATTGTTCATCATCTATCGGAAGTCCAATACAGCCGTATTGAATAAAAACACCGTCAGGTTTTAGTACACGCAGTATTTCTTTAAACACAGCTTCAGGATTATCCACTTGATGAAGCATATCAATTGCTACAACAGCGTCAATGCTGTTATCGGATATTTGCAGATTATAACCATTCATTCTGGTAAAAATCAAATCACCTTCAAGCTGTCTTCCCGAAGTTCTTTTAACAGCTACCGAAAGCATTTTTTGCGAAATATCCGCTGCTATAACATTTGCTCCAGCTTTTGCAAGTGTTATTGAAGCAGGTCCAAGACCTGCTCCGAGGTCTAAAATGGTGCAACCTTTACCCATGATTTCAACCAACTTTACCGAGCACGCGCCGAATATTCCATAGTCATCGTCATAGTTTTCATAGGATTTACTTACTGTTCCATCATAATTCTCACCGACATTCTCATATCCCAGATATTTATGACCTTCTTTTTCAAGCGAAATTGGTGGATCATCGCAGAACTGATAAATCGAATCTGTAATTGGAATTTCATATCCACAAGCACATTTTTCAGGAAAAAACTTATGCAGGTCAATCTGACATTTTGGGCATATAAATATATTTACAATTACCTCCAACTGTATTTTTTATAAGCATATTCATGTAATAAATCAAGAACTTCTTTAGATAAAAACACCCTCTACAACAGCAGCTTCAATTTGCTGGGTCATATATTCTATGTATGGCAGCATTGTTTTTATTAAATGCCAGCCAAGTTCTCCGTTTATAACCTTTTCTAATATAATACTCTTTGAGGTATCATCTAAAAAAGGAATCAATTTTTCAAGAAACTCATCGTTAATTGTATCAAAAGTAGCATTCTCCAATAATTTCAAAACAGAATCGTTACTAAGATATTCTGCAAGAGTAACAATATTCGATATATCTATCCCCTGTTTACCCAAACCTTGTGCCATTCGGTTTAAAATACTGGGTTTTAATAAAGGTGCAAGGTTAATAATATCTGAAACATTTATCGTTTCAGGTTCATCAGTTTTTTGAGCAATACTATTAATTATATCGACTTCGCCCTTTGTCGGCTCGCCTGAATTTATAAGTTCATCAAGCATAATATTAAATACATTGGAAATTAGAATTAAAATAGATATATCGGGAAAACTGTCGCCAACTTCATATTTAGAAATTGCCTGTCTGGATAAATTTAATTTTTCCGCAAGTTCAGATTGAGTCATGTCTGCTTTTTTCCGCAGTCGCGATATGTATCCGCCAAATTTCTTTGTATTAAACAATTTATATACATTCCTTTCGTCGGAGCGTGGAGTTTTGTGACGATTTGGCGTAGCCAAATTTACACCATACTATCCGGTGTAAAAGGCACAAAACTCTTTGTCCGAAAGTTTACTTTCAGACTTATCACCATTTTCATTGTAAAATTAATTCGAATAAAAATCAAGCAAAAGTTGGTTGCGAAAAAACCTCCGCTTATGATGAAAACATCATCTCGGAGGTTAATTTAATGTGAAAAATATACAAATTATGAGTATATTGGCGCATATCTCCACATGTTTTTCATTACTATTTGTACCCGGCAGGGCGTGGAGATTAATATAAATATTCTATTTTCTTGACTGCACAAAGCTTTTTATAATCTTGGCCGTACCCTCGATGCCTAGTATTGAACTGTCAATTGAAATATGATAATTCTTTGCATCGCCCCAGTTTTTGCTGGTATAAAAGTTATAATATGATGCCCTTTTCTTATCTGTTCTGGTTATAAGCTTCTTTGCACTCTGTTCGTTAAGCTTAAGTTTTTCTATTATTCTTTTCACCCTGTCTTCAAGCGGTGAATGTATAAACACCTTTGTAAGTCCGCTTTCCGCAAAGAGAATATCATCGGCACACCTGCCAATAAATACAGAATCTCCAAGGGAAGCAAGCCGCTTGATTTCCTCCGATTGCAGAGCAAAAACTTTATCGCTTATCATTACATCTCCGACACCAAGCGGCGAAATATGTCCGCTGTAGCTCGACATTGCAAGAGAATATAAAAAGCTGCTTGTAGCTCGCTCGTCTGCACGTTCAAAAGCATCCCTATTGATACCGCTGTTCTCTGCCGCCTTGATAAGCATTTCCTTGTCGTAGTATTCGATACCGAGAAGCTCGGAAAGCTTTTTTCCAATTTCAGCACCACCGCTGCCGAATTGCCTTCCTATGGTTATTATGTGTTTCATAAAACTTTGTCACCTCTCCTTTATAATATATTACCATAATTTTCAATAAATTACAACAAAAACTTGAATTTTTGATTAAACTGTTATATAATATAGCCGACATAGTCGTACATATATTTTATGTGTAGTCTTGTCGGCATTAGAAAAATGCTACGCATTTTAACAATGTCAGTTAAATTTAAAATAAATTTCGATAAAGGAGAAAACATATGTTAGAAATTAAGAATTACAGTAAAAATTACGGAAATAAATCAGCTGTAAAAAATCTATCTTTAAAAATAGAAGCAGGTGATATTTACGGTTTTATCGGACATAATGGTGCAGGCAAGACCACTACAATAAAAGCTATTACCGGTATATTACCGATTGAAAACGGTGATATATTTTTTGATGGAATGTCGGTAAAAGAAAATCCTATAAAGTGCAAGATGAAGATGGCGTATATACCCGATAACCCTGAGCTTTATGAATCGATGACAGGTTTTAAATATATCAAATTTATCTGCGACATCTATGAAATACCCTCCGACAAACGTGAGAAAAATGTGCGTAAATATGCTGAAAGCTTTGAAATGTTAAAGGACCTTTCCGAACCGATCGCTACATATTCGCATGGAATGAAGCAAAAAATTAATATCATTTCTGCGCTTTCGCATGAACCAAAACTAATGGTGCTTGATGAGCCTTTTGTAGGTCTTGATCCAAAAGCAGCATATATACTAAAAGAATATATGAAGGAAATGTGTGCTAACGGCGGTGCTATATTCTTTTCTACTCATGTTCTTGAGGTTGCGGAAAAGCTCTGTAATAAAATAGCTATTATTAAAAATGGCGAACTTATTCGCTCAGGATTAACAAAAGACGTAAGAGGTGATAATTCACTTGAGGAACTATTCTTGGACCTTGCAGAATAGAAGTTTGAAAATAAATTTTCAAACACAGTTTTGTGCCTTTATTGCAAGAAGTGCAATAAACCGGCTATCGCCGGAACGGCACAATTCTAATGTATGAAAGTGCATCTTTCATACAATGCGGTCGACGTATCCACCGAAGAAAGGAATGGTCATAATTAATGATAAAAAAGTTCTTTTTACTTGTTAAAACAAATCTTTCTCTAACCTTCAATCCTAAGAGGATGTTAACACGTCAGAATAAACCTGCTTCTAAGGGCAAATCAACATTATACGCCTTTTTGATGCTTTTCATGTTCGTATATTTTCTGGGTATTTCTTCAACGTTGTTTTATGGACTTGGAAAAGAATTAAATAAAATCGGTTATATTGATTTACTAATCTTTTTAGCCGTAATATCTTATACTGCGTTTATTTTAATAATTACAGTTTTTTCAGCACAAGGATATTTGTTTAAATCGAAGGATTTACCTTTGTTATTATCATTACCAGTTAGTCATTTTTCTGTGTTGTTATCGAAGTTTATACTTTTGTATATTTATGAGTTGTTTTTTTCTGTTTTGTTTATAGGTCCGGCTTTCTACTTCTATTTTTATTTTACTTCATTTTCTGTTCTTGGAATTATCGGTGCTGTTATTTGCTTCTTTGCATCACCCTTTATACCGTTATCTATAGGAAGCCTATTTTCCTTCCTTTTAGGCCTTATAACAAGACGAATGAGGAAGAAAAATTTCTTCACAATATTTATGTCACTTGCTTTTGTTGTGGTTTATTTTTACATTATGCAGAACGGACAGAGTATACTGCAGTATATATTTGCAAACAGTGAGAAATTAAAGAATACTATTTCACTTTATTATTCCCCTTCTGTATGGGTGCTTGGCGGATTAAATGGTGAAGTATTAAAAGCAGTTCTGTATTTTATTTTAGGCTTAATTGCTGTCTTTATTATCTTTATAATTATTTCCGGGAAATATTCTGTAATAGTATCTATTTTAAATTCATCGGGTGTTAGAAGAAGAAATAAAGAGCAAAAGTATGGCGAAGAACGCAGCAGTGCATTAAGTGCAATGATAAAAAAAGAACTTTCTTTTTACTTCAGCTCGTCAAATTATGTATTAAATACAATAATCGGTCCTGCTCTTCTTGTTTTGGCAAGCGCTGCATTTTTGTTTATGGGTGCTGATAAAATCGCTGCTTTTGCAGAGTTGGGTGATGTTGGAGAAATGAGTTTAATCCTTGCATCAGCTTTGACAATATTTATGCCATCGCTTTCATCTACAACTTCTGCTTCGATTTCACTTGAAGGCAAGAAGTTATGGATATATAAATCCATTCCTGCTTTGACAAAAGATATTTTAAAAGCGAAAACCGCTGTTAATCTTATCATCACCATTCCAGCGATAATAGTCAGCGATATTCTTTTATGTATAGCACTGGAATTAGGTATTTTAGATTACTTTTTACTTATAACTCTTGGAATTTCTTTCGTAACTTTCTTTTCGATTACCGGATTGTTGATTAATCTTTCGCATCCTAAGCTTGATTTTGAAAATGAAATTGTAGTAATAAAGCAGAGCATGAGTGTTATTTTGCAAATGTTAACAACTTTCGGAATAATGGCAGTATGTATTATAAGTTATACAGTATTAAAACCGGAAAACATTTATTTATTTGCATTGACGGTTATATTAATAATAATTGTATTAATTGCTTTGCTTTCAAAAAGACTTTTCACCTGGGGTGTAAAGCGTTTTAACGAGTTATAAAAAAACATAAGATAAATACTATATTAAAAAGGAATGAGTACTGTTGTTATCAACGCTCATTCCTTTTATGATGTTATATAATAAAATGCTCTATCAAATCGAACTGATGTAATTATGAATACCCACTAAATATTAATAAGCAAACTCCGAATACAATAATCGGAATACCAATAATACATAATAGTACAATTCCAACAATTTTAGCTGCCGACATTTTCTTTTTTTCTATTGGTTTTTGTTCATCAAAAATAGTGTTGCCCTTGTCTAGTATTTTCTGTATTCTTTCTCTGTCAAACTTTTCCTCGGTTGATTGGTTATTCTTGTTTTCGTTGTTATCCATGTAAATCTCCCTTTCAATTTAATCAAGCATTGACTTGTTTTTTATTAAATACAGCAAGAATATGTTTTCTGTTAATAAATATCAAGCATAGTGAACAAAGAATTTGATAATATGATATACCGAGAATAGTTTCTGTATCTCTGACGAATTCTATTAAAAATCTAAATATGAAATATGCATTTAACAAATATTTAAACAAAACACCTGGTCTTAATTCTTTTGTTCTCTTTAAATACAAGAATAAAACAAATAGTCCCAAGTCAAAAATAAGCTCATATATCTGCGTTGGATATCGGTAAATACCGTCGCCGAAGTCAACACCGAGGAATTGTGGGGATTCTATTCCATAACAGCAACCTCCGAAAAAACAACCTAATCTTCCGATTGCCATTCCAAAAGCAGCCGGAGCTGCGATATCATTACCTGTCTTTAACTCTATCTTAAACCGCCTTTTAACAAGAAAAACAGCTAGAAATCCGCCGATCAAGCCACCTACGATTGTTTTGCCCGAAATTAATAAGTTTATGTTTTCTGGGTAACTAAAAAGTATCTTATAATTATATATAAGTATTGGTAATTTTGCGCCGATTGCACCGCCGAGTAAAGCATATATAATTATAAGCGACCTGAAACTGTTCTTTCCTCTGTCAATTTTTTCAGCAGTTAGTTTATAGCATATAAAAGCAGCAATTAAAGCAAGAACCATAAAAATACTGTAGGTTGGGATTTTTAGATCATATACATTAATATAGGGCATAATTCCAAAGTTATCGTGTGAGATGTGCTCATCTAACATTCTTTTTTATGCTCCTTACTTTTTTTCCGAAACGGCAGCAATTACTGTTGCAAATAACACATTCATATAGTTTTTGAGCCGAACAATAACCAAGAGCCGCTATAGATTGCAAAATAGCAAGAATCACTGTAAAAATTAGTGATAGGATAGGATGTATAAAATAATAGCCTAATAATGCTAAACCACTGAACATACTGCCTACAATATGGGCGAATCTCATGCTGTGCATATTAATATATTCATCTGTAGTCTTAGTATATTTGGCAATGGTTATATTATATAAAATAACAAGCGGTGAATTTTGAACACCTGTGAACGCAGAAACAAACATTATTCCAAAAACAACAAAAACAGGAATAACGCTTTGTAGTACAATAGCTGTCCAGAGTAATCCTGCGATTACATATTTGCAAAAAGCAACAGACTGCTTTTTTACATTTACCATGCGTATCATCTATTTCCTCCTAAATTTTGGAATGAACAATCCTGTTTTTGATTTATACTCCGAATAAGTGTCTTTAAAGGTTAACAATAACATTTCATCCTCCAGTCTTGCTCGGTGAATCATGAAAGGCAGAAATAAAATAGAGTTAAGTATAAAAACAACAGGATTGATAAACAGCAGTGAAAAGCCGTAAAGCATTAAAATTGTTGATGAATACAGCGGATGACGAATATATTTATATATTCCTGTTGTGGTCAGAGTATGATTTTCGTATATTTTTATTTGGTTACCCCAGTTGCTTTTAAGCTTCAATCGCCCAAACACATTTATTATTGTACCAATAATTATAAAAATCGTACCAAAAATAGAAATAATCAAATTTATTAATTCGTCTATTTCGATCACACCGAATTTTAAATAAACCAATATAAACATAACTAAAAAGAACGCAAGCATACTTCCTGTTTCAACAACTGATTTCTTTTCTCTTTTAACTTTCTCTTTTTTTGAAAAGAAAAAGTTTAGAATAATTGCAGTTAATAAAATCCACAAACAAAAAGCTCCTATAAGATATAAAATTTTTAATATATCATCATACATTTTGCTTACTCCGATGAATCATATTATATGCTGAAAAAGGAATTCTTTTTAGGTCTGGAGTTATTATATGAACACATTCTTTTTGCATTGATTTTAAATCGAAGTTATATTTATCAACAAAAGATGAGATAGTAATTCTAAAGGTATTCTCGTTTAAATATTTTACCCTGTCGTCCTTGTTCCACTTTAAAAAGCTCTTTGGAACTAATTTATTAAAATCATTCAGAAAATCAAGACATTTACAAAAGCCAAAGCTCGGTGCTTCACCTTGAGCAAGCGAATCTTCGATTTTGAATAGAAATGTATTACTAATAAAAGGCACATATTTCTCTATATTTTTGTTACGAGTGATGGGTACAAAGCTCTTTCCTTTTTTATAAAGGTAAGTAACCGCAACTCTTTCTACATTACAGGGCAGCGGAACAAAATCACTTGATTTTATTATCTTGTTAGAGGAAGCTTCTATTAAATTCATAATACCGGAAACAGTATAAGAATCGTCTAAAGCGTCTTCATAGCAACCAAACCTCGCAGCAGGTTGAAAATTAACTCCTCTTACGCAGGAGGTTGCAAGCCCGTAATTTATAATCTCGGAAAGTTCATTATCGTTACAATTTCTAGTAACCGTACATACTAATGTTGTGGGTATGTTGTATTTGTTTAAGTTATCAATAGCTTTTTTCTTGATCTCAAACATTTTTCTATTGCGTGTTTTTTCATATACTTCATCTTTTAAAGAATCAAATTGCAAATAAATCTCAAAACCACTCGTTAAAGGTGCAAGTTTTTTTACAAATTCAATATCTTCAGCAAGCTTAATTCCGTTTGTATTTAACATCACATGCCCGATATTCTTGTTTTTGCACAATTCTAAAATTTCAAGAATATCTGCGTGTAAAGTAGGTTCGCCACCGCTTATCTGCAGAATCTCGGCTTTTCCACCTTCGCACTCAATATAAAAATCTATCATCTTTTCGATTGTTAAAAATTCTAAATCCTTGCCTTCTTTCCCACAGGATGCATAACACATCGGACAGAGCATATTACATTTAGTTGTAATCTCAACAAGTCCGATACAGGTGTGCTGTTCGTGAAGCTGACAAAGACCACAGTCGTAAGGACACCCATTCTTGGCGCTGGTTTCATTTGTATGTATTGTTGAGGGCTTGTCATACAAAACCTTTTTAAGATGATAATCCGCATCCTCCTCCAAAAGGTGTTCCATTTCACCATGAGTAGAGCAAAACTTTTTTATATATACTTTTTTTTCTTTAATAACAATTTTTGCATCAATTTGGTTTAAGCATGTATCGCATAAGCTCTTTGTTGCTTGGTAATAAATATAGTTGTTATTGATAGTTTCCACCTCAATGAATATAGGATACCTAATTATACCAATTTATTATAGATAAAACAATAGATAGTTATAATTAAATATAAACATAAAAAATCATTATTTATATATTGTAAAAAGAAAAAATATATGCTATATTATTAGAATGTCGTATCATGAAGAATGTAATAAATAGAGTTACATTAACGCGTATCAAAGGTACACTGCCGTGTACCTTTCGAATTTACCATTACTATTTGTACCCGACACGGCGTGGAGATTATTATGTATACAAGATAATAAAGATAAGAAAGAGAAAACATGGATCAAATAAGTTTTTCAAACATCGCAATTTCAGAAGAGTTAAAACGTGCAGTATCAGATATGGGATATGACGAAGCAACTCTGATTCAATCACAAAGTATTCCCCTTATTTTACAAGGTTTTGATTTGATAGGACGCAGCCAGACCGGTAGCGGAAAGACCGCAGCTTTTGGCCTGCCTGCTATTGAAATCATTGATACAGGTGCAAATCCCAAGCATGTACAGGTATTGATTCTCTGCCCTACCCGAGAGCTTGCTGTACAAGCTTGCAGTGAATTAAGAAAATTCGCAAAATATAAAAACGAAGTAAGTGTCGTTCCTATTTATGGCGGTGAGCCTATCGACCGTCAATTAGAGCGACTTAGACAAGGCTGTCAAATCGTTGTCGGAACTCCCGGTAGAGTCATGGATCATATGCGTAGGAAAACATTAAAACTTTCTAGCGTTAAGATGATTGTTCTTGATGAAGCAGACGAGATGCTCAATATGGGCTTTGTTGAGGATATCGAGACTATCCTGACAGAAATACCTACCGAACGTCAGACAATATTATTCTCAGCTACAATGCCGACTGAAGTGCTTGAAATAACAAAAAAGTTTCAAAACAACCCAAAGACAGTTGAAATAAAGCAGGCTCAGCTCACCGTTTCTACAGTTGAACAGTATTATTTTTCTGTTACAAAAGGCAAAAAAAATTATGCTCTCTTTAATCTGCTTGAGTTTTATCAGCCAACTTCAGCGATTATCTTTTGTAATACAAAGAAAATGGTTGATGAGCTTATAAAAGAGCTTAGAAAACACGGTTATCCTGCACAAGGTCTGCATGGAGATATGAGACAAACCTCCCGTTCATTGGTTATGAGCCAATTCAAGCATGAGAAATTCAATATTCTTGTCGCTACCGATGTTGCAGCTCGCGGTATAGATGTAAACGATGTAAAAATCGTTATCAACTACGATTTACCGCAGGAGGATGAATATTATGTTCATCGTATCGGCAGAACAGGACGCGCAGGCAAGGCAGGTTTAGCTTTTACATTAGTACAGGGTAACAAGCAACTTTCGCAGCTTAATAATATTATGAGATATACCAAGTGCGATATTTTACCAAAAGCACTTCCGAGTAGTGATGAAATAAATAAACTCAAGATCGACGAACTCAGTAATAAGATTCTTTCATTTATGGCAGAAAACGAATATAATATTTTCACTTCCGCAATAGAGAATCTGGCAAGCGAAAAATACACCATTTCGGATATTGCATCGGCTCTATTTGCTATGTCAATAAAGAAAACCCCTGTAATTGAGGATGTTGTAGACGAATTTAGCGATTCTGATGATGATTCACAGAGAAGATCAAGAAGAAGACCGTCGGATAGATCATTTGATAAAAGACCGACCGACAGATCATCAAAAAGATCCGAAAGATCGGATAGACCCAATAAATTTGCTGACAAAAAAACCGAAAAAGTAAAAAACCCGGGCTTACCTTTCAAAAAAGGTGATTATAACGACGAAAATATGGTCGGTGTAAAGATTTCTATAGGTAGAAATGATAAAATTTCACCAAACCACATTCTTGGTGCGGTAGCCGGCGAAACAGGCTTACCGGGTAAAATATTCGGCAATATTGATATAAAAGATAATTATACAACAATTGATGTTCCTAAAGAGCATAAAAATCTTGTTGTTGACAGTATGAATAAATCAAAAATCAAGGGTAAAAAAGTTACTGCTCAATAAATATAAAAACTATTTCAAGAGGAATAAAAATGATAGGTACAGTAGATATCGAACTTCAATACGGCGGCACTTCCCTATTTAACCACGCTACCGTAAATTTTACCGCAGGAAATTGCTATGGTGTAATCGGCGCAAACGGTGCGGGAAAATCAACCTTTTTAAAAATACTTTCTGGAGAGATTGAGCCTACAAAGGGTAATGTTGTAAAAACTCCTTCGGAAAGAATTTCAATATTAAAACAAAATCACTTCGAGTTTGATGAATTCGAGGTGTTGAAAACCGTTATGATGGGCAATCAAGAGCTTTGCCACATCATCGAAGAAAAAGAATTTTATTACAGCAAAGAGGATATGACCGAGGAAGAAGGTCTTAAACTCTGTGAGCTTGAAGAAAAGTTTACTAAAATGGACGGCTGGAACGCAGAGAGTGATGCTGCAATTCTTTTAAACGGACTTGGTATTACTAACGAATTTCATTATTTATACATGAAAGAGCTTACAGGCGATCAAAAGGTAAAGGTTCTGCTCGCACAGGCGTTATTCGGTCAACCTGATATTCTTCTGATGGATGAACCTACAAACCATCTTGACGTTGAAACTATCGTTTGGCTTGAAGATTTTCTTGTTAAACTCGAGACAAGTACGGTTATCATAGTTTCCCATGACAGACATTTCCTTAACGAAGTTTGCACACACATTGTTGACGTTGATTTTGGTAAAATAACAATGGTTGCAGGAAATTATGATTTTTGGTATGATTTTACGCAGTTAAGGCAAAGACAATTACGTGACCAAAATAAAAAAGCAGAAATTAGAATCAAAGAACTGCAAGATTTTATTGCACGATTCAGTGCAAACGCTTCAAAATCAAAACAAGCGACCAGCCGAAAAAAGCAGCTTAGTGCCTTGGAATTTGATGATATGCCTGTTTCGTCCAGAAAATTCCCGTATATAGCATTCAAGCCTAACCGCGAGGTTGGTAACGATGTACTTACGATCAGTGGAATTTCAAAGACAATCGGCGAACGAAAAGTTCTGGATAACATAAGCTTTACAATTCGCCCTCGTGAAAAGGTTGCTTTTGTTGGTGCGGACGCTGTTGCAAAAACCACACTTTTTAAGATCCTGGCAGGTGAGCTTGAGCCTGATGAAGGAATTGTTAAATGGGGTGTTACCACCACACAATCTTTTTTACCAAGTGACAACTCGGAATATTTTGACGGATGCGAGGATACACTTGTCGATTGGGTACGAAGATACTCCACCCTTACTTATGAAGCGGATGTCAGAGGCTGGCTCGGTAAATTATTGTTCTCTGGTGACGAAGCAATGAAAAAGGTTTGTGTACTTTCAGGTGGTGAACGTGTACGGTGTATGCTCTGCAAGATGATGCTCTCGGGTGCAAACGTTCTTATACTTGATGAACCAACAAACCATCTCGACCTTGAATCGATTGCTGCATTAAACGAAGGTCTTAATAGGTATACCGAAACGCTATTGTTCACCTCACACGATCATCAGTTGGTACAAACATTGGCAACAAGAATAATTGATGTAACAACAGGCTCCAACTTCGATAAACAAATGACCTTTGACGAGTATTTGCAAGAAATGAAAGCTAAGAATATAATAGTTAAATAATCAAATAAGCACAATAAAAGTCCTGAGTTTCAGGACTTTTATTGTGCTTATTAATACATTCCTTTTATATATCTGAACACAAATCGTTTGAAAAATCCGAGCTTTTTATCAACTTCTTTTCCTTTTTCGGCTGCAAAGGATACAATTGTTTCCAGCTCATCATCTGAAAGAATATGCTTACTAAATACTGCTTTTTGAGCTATACCATAGACATTTTTATCGGCTTCCACACCGTATGGTTTTAATTTTTCAATGTATTTCCAAGTAAATACTGCAATACGGTTTGTTTCGCTGAGCCCGAAGTGATTTTTTCGCTTGCTCTGCATACTTTTACGTCTTATTAAAAGTATAAGCACCGTAATAAATATAACAGATACAGGAGTTATCCATAACAACTCATTTTTGTATTTAGAAAAGAAAGGCTCTATAGAAACATCGCTTTGCTCAAAAGATAAATCGCTGGATTTGTCACTAGAGACAGGTTCACTCTCCAATGACGATTCTACCGTAACTTCTGATTCATTTGATTCGCTAGATATTACAGGTTCACTTATATTCGGCTCGTGGCTGTTGCTTCCCGAATTATCATTATAAGCAGGATCGTTAACTCTTTCCTCAACGGATCCGGGTGTTACATCAACAGGTATCCATCCGATTCCGTCAAAATACACCTCAACCCAAGCGTGTGCGTTCTTATCGGTTACGTCAACCTGTGTATTTGCTTCACTGCCTTTAATACTAGCCGCATAACCTGTTACATATCGAGCAGGTACACCAAACGAGCGGAAAATAAGAGTAGCTGTTGTTGCAAAGTGCATGCAATATCCCTGTTTACTATCGGTAAGGAAATATTGTACATAATCACGTCCTGACGGAGTTTTTGGTGCTTTGAGATTATATTCGGCACAATTTTTTACAAAGTTCTTTACTTCATCAACAAGTTGCTCCCTGTCAGAGATATTATGAAAATTTTGATCACTTGTATATTCAAGCAGAAAATTTGAAGTTGCCGAGTCTATCTGTGTATAATATTGATAAACTACATCTCTGTATTGACTTTCCAGTTCTTTTACTTTCGCGTATTCCTCACTATCACGGTATTTATTGGTTGTGTTTTCTGCTTTAATATTATCACAGTTGAATATCTTAATATTATAAATAGCATTTACATTTTTCGAATACGCATAATTATCATTATATAAAATAACCGAATCATTGTTATAATTTAAAGATTTAAAATCGCTGAATGAAGGGTAATACGGAGTATAAACAACTTCTCCACCTTTTATCATTTCGGTAATATTTATATAGTTCTTTTTATAACGGTCAGAAGTTAAAGCAACATAGGTTGCCAATGACAATGGTGATATTATTGTTTCGGCAGTTTCATTTTCATTTATTGAGCCTACACTTGTTAATAAATTTAATTTAGATAAGGCGTCACCGTTAAATTTCACCCATTTTGATTTTGTATAATAACCCAACGAATATCCGCGTAACAGCATCTCACCTGTTTTATCGGTTTTTACCTGCAGAATAACCTTACCCGTTCTGTTATTCGGATCGGCATTTCGTAAATCCACATCCAGGAAATCATCAGTTCTGTTTACGGGTTCGCTGGTTTCTGTTTCCGAGTCTTCAGAAACTTGAGATTCATCCCTTGAGGAATTTGAAAACTCTTCAGAACCATCTTCACTGACCTCACTTCTTGACGGATTCGTTACGCTTAGCGGTAATCTTTCTGAAAAGAAAGAATAAATTTTTGCGGCAAAATCTGCGCGTACATAATTCTTAGATGAAAAAACTAAACTTATCATAAGAAGGAATACAAGCATTATCGGAATAAAGAACAGAGTCATTTTTGCTCCGCGTTTATTATCTCCTTGTCTTACCAGATTTGTAATATTAATAGAAGTCAAAAAGACCAAAAATGCGAAAACAGGAGTTGTATCAGGTACCCTTTTTATAAAAATCATGCACAAAGCAAATATGGGTATTGTTATAAAAAGAGTTGGCCAAAGCGGATTTAATTTTATTAATGTAAAAGCTATCAGAAATATTAACAATACACCCAAAAAAGCAAAGAAAGCGGTATTTGCTATTATAATACCGTTTCTGGATAACTTTACAGTTTCTGTAGCATCAATTGAACTTGAAAAACGACTGATAAGTGAGGTTAATATATTAAGAAAAAACTTAAAACCATTTAAAATTCTCTCGTTGTTTATAAAAAATATAATAAGTGAAATTCCCATTGTTGACAGGTATAGGGTTTTTTTATACTTTTCTGCAAAAAATACTATTGAAAAGCATATTGCTGCAACCGCACAGTAAATAAGAACGGTCACTTCGTTTAATTTGATGTTAAAAGAAGTGATATTCGCAAACAATATACCGTAAACACCTAAAAAAACTGTAAGTGCCTGAGCTGCAATCGCTAACACTTTTTTCGAAATCTTATCCATTTAAAGCATCTCCTTTCTCAGGGAGATTGGGACTTATAACATAGTGCCAGTCAGCATCCTTAAATGCTTTATTATCAATTGCGTTACCTTTTAGCTCTATTGGATTATTAAAAACAGATCCGATGAAGTTTAAATAATCGCTTATTTCGTTAATATTAAAAACATTCAGATTACCTTCTTTTCCATACCAACAAAGATTGAACTCTATCATCCTGCGAAGAAAAATATGAGCTATATAAGATATCTGACCAAATATGTTGTCAACTTCTTCTGCGTTACCAAAAAGATTAAAACAGATAAATATCTTACCTTTTTCGGAGACAAGTGGTTCTTTAACAATAATTTTATCAAACTTTGATGTAAGCTTCCAGTGAATGGCATTCAAAGGATCACCTATACGGTATTCACGTAAATCATAATCCTCGGAAAATCCTCCACCCGGTTTAGGCTTCAGACCTTTGCTGCCTACTTTATCTATCGGAAGAATAGGCATCGGGTCGGGGCGTTCAATTTTGGGCATAATTAAAATACGCCTTTTTTCGGGCGTTTTTAACGATAAACTGAAAAGACCGAGATAATCAAAAACCCTGATTTTCTTTATATCAAGATTAATACATCCGACATGCTCGGTATTTAACTGAAGCGATACATACGACTTATAACTGCCAAATATCATAACTGTAACTAGTGAACTGTTTCGACCTAAAGTAACATTATTTGCAGTGTATGTAATGTTAACCTGTGATATTGGCAGCCATGTACGCGGGTTAATATTTATTCGGGCTGAAACTACCTCGCTTTTTCTTATCTCAATAGGAAGCGGAACCAAATTAAACTTGATACGTAACATAGAAAAAAGACTGATAGCGAGGGAAAAGAAAGGAAACAGGATAACTGTTATTAAAATAAAATAGGATATATAACCGTCATAAACACCATAAAACGTTATTGCTCCTATTATTGTAGCTATATAGATAATCCATCTTTTTATCAAACTAATAATCATTCCTTTCGGCGATATTCTGAAAGTTTAATTTCAGACTTATAACTACCCCTTTTAAAATGTATATTTATTTTATTGCTGGAGGAGTTACCGAATTCAAAATCTTGTCAAGCACCCATTTAAGTCCTTTTTTTGATTCCTCACCTTCAGGAGTAAGCTTAATACGATGTGCAATGCAATCGTAGAAAAATAACTGAACATCCTCGGGTATAACATAGTCCCTGCCCTGCACCCACGCTTCTGCTTTTGCCATTGAACTTAAGGCTAGAGAAGCACGAGGGCTGGCTCCCCATTGGATAAATTCATTATCCCTTGTAGCGCTTACAAGTTTGACTATATATTCGAGTATTGTATTCGAAATATAAACCTTTTCAACTTCAGCTTTCATTTTCTCAAGTTCTTCTATTGAGACAATCTGTTTTACATTGTCAATCATATTACCGTTTTGTTTTCTTTGCAGAATTTCCACTTCGCTTTGAGAACTCGGATAACCAATAGAAAGTTTAATCATAAAACGATCCATCTGAGAATCAGGTAAAAGCTGTGTTCCTGCCGCTCCGGTTGGATTTTGTGTTGCTATGACCATAAAAGGATTTGGAAGAGGATGTGAAATACCGTCGACAGTAACCTGGTTTTCTTCCATAGCCTCAAGTAAAGCTGCTTGTGTTCGGCTGGTCGCTCTGTTGAGCTCATCAGCAAGGAAAAGGTTGCATATAATTGCACCTTTCTTATATTCCATTTCACCTGTATCTTTTTTAACCATCGAGAAACCTACTATATCAGATGCCAGAACGTCGGGAGTAAACTGCATACGGTTGTAATCAAGCGCCAGAGCTTTTGAAAAAGCCAGAGCCATCGTTGTTTTTCCTACACCAGGAATATCCTCTAAAAGAATATGTCCCCCTGCAAGAATAGCAAGATAAACCCTGACAAGAACCTTATCCTTTCCAATAATCGCCTTTTTAACTTCACCTATGATCTCTTTGGATTTATTCATTTTTTCTCTCCTGTTAATTTTAACAATATTTAAAATTATGTTTAATTTGATATCACAACGATTCTTATTATAACAAATCATTTAGCATGTTTCAATAGTTAAAAAATAATATTAATAAAATTGTTGTAATAAAAGTTAAAGCATTAATATTTAGTTATATTGACAACTTTGGTAAGAAATGATATTCTTAATCAACCTACTAATCAAAAAAGGATATTTTTAAATGGAAAAAATAAGAATAGGCATTGTTGGTGCAGGAAATATTGCGACCTCAGCTCATCTGCCTGCATACCAGAGTTGTAAAAACGTTGAAGTTTCTGCAATAGCAGACATAAATTTCAATCGAGCTAAATTAGCTGCACAAAAGTATAATATTCCGCTTGTATTTTCATCTGTCGAGGAAATGCTTGCAGGTGCGGAAATAGATGCGGTTGACATATGTGTTTGGAATAACGCACATTCGGATGTTGCAATTACTGCGGCAAAAGCAGGAAAGCATATTCTTTGCGAAAAACCAATGGCTATTGATTTTGAACATGCACTGTTAATGGAGGAAGCTGTTAATAAGGCAGGCGTTATATTTATGCTTGCTGTACCCGGAAGGTTTGCAGCTCCTAATATGATGGTGCGTGAGCTGTTTGAAAAAGGTGAGCTTGGTGAGGTTTATTACGCCAAGACAGCATATATAAGACGGCGTGGAACACCTAGCGGCTGGTTTACGGATAAAAAAACCTCAGGCGGTGGACCTATCATAGATATCGGTGTACATCGAATCGATGCTGCTTGGTATCTTATGGGTAATCCGAAGCCTGTCCGTGTCAGCGCTGCTACTTCAAGTAAAATCGGTAATTATAATACAAAAGGTGTGAGCCGATGGGTAGGAACAGAATGTCCCGACAACTGTTTTAATACAGAGGATTCGGGTGCAGGAGTTATACATTTCGATAACGGTGCTATCTTGTTCTTTGAAACAAGTTGGGCGATAAACGGCCCCGAACATTCAGATACGCAAATTTGCGGGACAAAAGCAGGTGTAACTTTAGATCCGCTAACCATATATGGTGAAAGAAACGAATATCTGAGCAACGACATTCTTACTGTTGCAAAGAACGACAATCCCTTTTTAAACGAAATTACACATTTTGCAGATTGTGTTATTAATAATAAAAAACCTAGATACCCGTTGGAACAAGCAGTCTTAATGCAAAAAATGATCCAAGGTATTTACGACTCCGCAAGGCTTAGGAAAGAAATTGAATTATAAGGACTCGGTATAAAATTTATGGTATTAAAAAATGGAACAATACTTAACGAAAACTTTAAACTTATAAAATCAGATATAGAAATAAAAGAAGATAAAATAACAAGAATTGACACTAAAATAGATAATAATACTGATCTTATTGATGTTACAGGAATGTATGTTTTACCGGGATTCATTGATACACATATGCATGGTGCTTATGGTGAACGTTTTAATGATAGCGATCCTGATATTGATAAAATTACTACTTTTCTGGCAACAAAAGGTATTACAACCATTGCCGCAACAACAGCTTCTGATGACTTTAATCATCTTTTACATCAGTTTGACGATATTGTATCAGCTATTGAAAATGGTAATTGCGGAGCAAAAATAGCAGGAATCCATGCAGAAGGACCTTTTATAAACAAAAAGTTAAAAGGTGCGATGACCGAGGAATACATTATAAACCCTACTAAGGAAAAAATCGAACAAATGCTATGTCATTGTAAAAACTATTTAAAAATTATTACTATTGCACCCGAGATCGAAAACGCAAAGGAAGCTATTACTTTGTTTGTTAATAACGATGTAAAAGTTTCGATAGGTCACACTAACGCAACACTAGCGGAAGCTGAGGATGGAATAAAATGGGGTGCTTCACAATCTACACATACCTTTAATGCGATGCGTCCGTATAATCACAGAGAACCGGGAGTTTTAGGTTCTGTTTTAACCAATCCAAAAATAAAGTGTGAGATGATTTGCGATTTCGTGCATCTTCACCCAAAGACGATTGAATTCATTTACCAAATTAAAGGTGTTGACAATATCAACATAGTCAGCGATTCGGGACATACGGCAGGTACGAACCTAACAGAATTCATGGTTTCAGGTGTAATGCGTTATGTTAAAGATGGTATTGTGTGTCTTGCGGACGGAACAATAGCAGGTAGTACAAAAACACTTCTTGAGGGAGTTCAGAATCTTGTGAGTATAGGTATTCCCCTTGAGGATGTAGCAAAAATGGCTTCTCTTAACCCTGCAAAATCTCTTGGAATAGATTGCGAAACAGGAACAATAACAGTTGGGAAATTTGCAGATATTGTTGTTTTAGATAAAGATTTACAGGTAAAATACACTTTTGTGAACGGTAAATTATTTAAGTAATTTATTTATTACATCAAAAAGAAGTGGTATTCTTTATTGCAAAGATAAAGGTGACAGAGTAAATATCGGCGGTAAAGCAGTGTGTTATTCAATTGGTGAAATATTAATATAAAATTTTGATCTAGCTTATTATACAAAACTAATATTAATTTTTAATTCTTATTCATTTTTCACGTTTTAATCATATAATATAATATATTATAACTAAGGAATGATTATATGAATAGAAATGATATGACAGAAAGTCTTGTACTTAAAACAATAGCGGAAATCAAACATGATGTTGAAATGTATAATTCCTCTCGTTATAGAGGAATACATATGGGAAAGCTGCTGGAGAAAATAAACTTACTCGAAAAAGCTGTATTGTTACAAGGAATTAGTGTACAGGGAACAATACAACCTCCTCAACAAACCGAAACTCCACGACAACCTATACAGCCACAACCACCTATACAACAGCGACCGCCTATGCAACAGCGACCACCTATGATACCGCTACCACCTATGCAACAGCAACCACCTATGCAACGGCAACCACCTATGATACCGCTACCACCGATGCAACCACAACCGCCTATACAACAGCGACCGCCTATACAACAGCGACCGCCTATGCAACCGCAACCGCCGATGCAACCACAACCGCCTATACAACAGCGACCACCAATACAACAGCAACCGATGCAACCTCCTGATACCAACAATAACAAAAAAGATGATATACCAGACAGAACTTTTACTCTTGAGGAGCTTTCAAAATGCACCGGAAGAGATGGAAGTCCGGTGTGTGTAGCCCTAAACGGAATTGTTTATGATGTGAGTGGCACAGTACTTTGGAGAGAAGGTTTACATTTTGGTTTACCTGCCGGACGTGACCTCACTATTGAATTTAATGCTTGTCATTCTAATCAACTTCCGCTTAAAATTATGAAACCTATTGGTAGATTAGAAGTAACAAACTAAAAACGTAGCGAAGAATAATTTTTTATTCTTCGCTCGATTTATTTTTTATTCTCTCATAAGATTAAAGGTATTAATAAGATTTAACTTACCATATCCCCATTGCGAATTTGGGTATATTAAGCCACTTTCACGCTCACACCCTCTGATAATAAAAGCTCTCGCTTGAAAAGTGCTCATCGATCTGTTATTTCCCTCAACAATTCCCCATTGAAGTAATAAAGCACATGCTCCTGTTGCAATAGCAGTCGATACGCTTGTTCCGGTCATTGTTCCGTTTCCTGTTGGATATACTCCTCCCACATTTACTCCGGGTGCAACAAAATCAGGAGATATTTTGGGTAGTCTTGTTGGACCCCATGAGGTATTTGTATATAAACTATTTGTACTGCTGTTATATGCACCGCAAGTAATTGTTCCTATTGATGTTGCAGGAACTACTATTGTGGTATAAGGTGTTGGTGTTAAGAATTCTACATTGGGAGAAACAAACCCTGTTATCGGTAGCCAGGAATGAAACTCACCGTCAATAATAATATCCCCATGAACCGTTATTGTCCATACACCCGGAGCAGCATCTATTATTCTGACAGTAGTTAACTGACTGCCGCTTTGTTCCAAAGGAAAAAAATACGATACAATTAATGTTGATCTTTCCAAGACTAATCTTGATCTGGTAATCGATCCCGACTTTGCGGGAATTCTTTCCAAAACTTCTCCTGTCGGGGATCTTATTGATATTGAAAGCCTGTCAGAAGGTGCGTTATATATGGTTACAAAAATATTTCCTGCATTCTGACCAACCCGAATATCTATAGGTGCAGTTGCACCTTGTTCTGCTATAATTCCTTGCATATGATGCCTTGCCTGACTTTCGTTACCGGCAGCAGTACAAATACAAACTCCGGTTTGAGTTGCAACGAGACCCAGATATTCCTCGGTTATTGTGAATCCGTCATGACCACCTAAGTTAGTGCCTAAACCAATACAAATAGCAACTGGGCGATTGAGCTGTTGTGCTTTTTTTATTATGTATTCTATTCCTAATATTAATGAGATTGTATCATAAGCGTTTTCCTGTTCCGGTGGTATTAGTAGATAATCGCGAATAAATTGTTTAGCATTTTTTAATTTTACAACTATCAATTCAGATTCTGGTGCAGCACCAATAATTTCGCCATCATCTCGCCCGGCAGCAATTGATGCTATAAATGTCCCGTGACCTACCGTATCCTGTGACGGGACAATATCAAACGGATTTTCTGCTTTAAGAGCATTGTCAATCTGTTCTTTTGTATATTCCGTTCCTATAAAAAAACCCTCCGGAGGTGTGCTTGTTATAGTCTGATCATATAAATATTGAATTTTACTTGTACCGTCTTCATATCTAAATGCATTTTTTGTATAATCAATTCCTGTATCAACAATTCCTATTAAAACACCATTTCCTTTTAAATCCAAGAACGGCTGCTCCTGTACTTGAATTATTCCAGCTGCTTCAAGACTTTCACGACCGAGCAGACCTAAAACTAATGGTATTGTATTGGGAATACTGGTTCTGAGTTCCCGTATTAATTCATCAATATAATTAGCACCTACATGAACAATTAAAAATCTATCACCCACTGTTTGTGATACTCTGATCTGAGGTCTTTCTCTTAAAAACTCATTAAAATACTCGCTATCTCTAAAAATTAAATCAATTGTATTGGGGTTATTAATAAAATTTAACAGATCATCATTTTCATTGGCATTTCCATTCATCTATATTCCACCTTTAAAGTATTAAATAAGATATATTATTGCCCTCTCATGAGGTTAAATGCTTGGATTAAGTTTAATCTGCCATAACCCCATTGTACATTTGGATAAGCAAGGTTTTTATCACGGACGCATCCTCTGATTAAAAATGCCTTTGCATGAGATGTACTCATATACGGATCATTTCCTTCGATAATTCCCCATTGCAGCAGCAATGCGCATGCACCCGTTGTGATTGCCGCCGACACGCTGGTTCCGCTCATTATACCCGGTCCGGTCGGAAATACTCCGCTTACATTTACTCCCGGTGCAACAAAATCAGGCGAAATCCTCGGCAGCCTTGTCGGTCCCCATGATGTTCTTGGATATAAGCTGTTTGTGAAATTATTATACGCTCCACACGTAATAACTATGAACGAGGTTGCCGGTACAACTATTGTATAATTAGGCGAAGGTGCTGTAAATTCAACATTCGGCGAAACAAAACCTGTAATAGGCAGCCAAGCGTGAAAGGTTCCGTCAAGAACAATATCGCCGTATACCAGAACTGTCCATAACCCCGGCGTGGCGTCTATCAACTTTACTACGGTAAGCTGGCTGCCGGATCTCTCAACAGGGAAATAATACTCCACACTTACCTTTGCTCGTTCCAGAACTAAATTAACCTGAAAAAAGGTTCCTGTTTTTGCCGGTACCCTGCCTATAAATTCTCCGGTAGGCGATCTGATCGCAACCGAAAATCTATCCGACGCTGAGTTCCATATCTGCATATATATGCTTCCCGCATTTTGACCTACACTTATATCAATAGGGACTGATTCCCCTTCTCTGCTTATTGTACCCTGAGTATGGTGTTTTGCATCGCTTTCGTTTCCGGCAGCGGTACAGATGCATACTCCGCCTAGATTAGATACGTTTCCGATATATTCTTCAAATAACGAATACCCGTCATGACCTCCCATATTGGTGCCTACTCCAAGGCAAATCGCAACAGGTCGTTTCAATTGCTGTGATTTTTTAATTATATAATCAATCCCGACCATTACCGCGGTAGATTCGAATGCGTTTTCCTGATCCGGCGGGATCAAAAACCTCTCTTTTAAATATGGTCGTGCTGTCTTAAGCTTTACAATGATCAGTTCTGCTTCCGGTGCAGCTCCTATGATATCCGGATTTTCTGCATTCTGTCTGCCTGCTGCTATCGAAGCTAAAAAAGTACCGTGACCGACTGTGTCCTGAGACGGAACAATATCATATGGATTCTCCGATTGCAATGCCAGATCTATTTGTTCTTTTGTATATTCCGTACCTATATAAAAGCCTTCCGGCGGTGTAGTCCTTATCGTCATATCGAATAAAAATTGTATTTTTGTCGTACCGTCTTCATATCGAAAAGAATTGCTTGTATAATCAATACCGGTGTCAACGATACCTACCAGGATTCCGCTGCCTCTTAGATCGAGAAAAGGCTGCTCCTGTACTTGAATTATACCTGCCGCTTCCAAGCTGTCCCGGCCGAGAAGGCCTAGAATAAGCGGAGTAGCGCCAACAATGCCTGTTCCCAGATCTTCAATTAATTGCTGTACATAGGCTCTGTTTATATAACCGATAATATATTGATCGTTAAAAAGTCTTGTAAATCTTATATAGGGTCTTTCATTTAAAAAGTTCAAGAAATAATCATTATACTTCACTATGAAATCCACAGTTTCGGGATCATATAAAATATCCTCAAGTGAAGAATTTCCATTCAATATAAATCCCTCCTGCCTTATTTTTAATAAATTTAATTATATTAATTATCTTTAGAAACAGTGATAAATTCGAGAATAAGTCTTTGATTTATGGACTTTTTTGAAGAATTTTTCTTACTGTTTTTTATGAAGTAGTATTATTTACTGCCCTCTTAATAAATTAAACGACTGAATCAGATTTAAGCGTCCGTATCCCCATTGAGTGTTCGGATACGTTAAGCCCGGGTCACGGGAAGCACCTCTTATAATAAATGCCCTTGCTTGATATGTGCTCATCGCAGGATCGTTTTCTTCGATAATGCCCCATTGCAGCAGCAGCGCACATGCTCCTGCTGTTATTGCCGCCGCTACGCTTGTTCCTGTCATCGTACCGGTCCCTGTGGGATATACGCCGCTCACTTCCACTCCCGGAGCGGTAATATCCGGAGTCATAAGTGGGAGTCTTGTCGGTCCCCATGAACTTCTTTCATAAAGACTGTTCGTTACGCTGTTGTAAGCACCGCAGGCAAATACTCCGATAGCCGTGGCAGGCACGACGATTGTATGAAAAGGCGTTGGTGTTAAAAAGCCTACGTTAGGCGATACAAATCCGGTTAAAGGCAGCCACGAATTATATATACCGTCCAAAATAATATCGCCATAGACCAATATTGTCCATACACCCGGAGTAGCATTGAATATTCTTATTGTAGTGATCTGTCCTCCGCTGCCTTCAAGCGGGAAGTAATATGAAATACTGACACTGGCTCTTTCAAGTACAAGCCTTTGTTCATGCACGGTTCCGCTCTTTGCGGGAACCCTTCTGACCAGTTCGCCTGTTGGAGATCTTACTCCTACTGAGATTCTGTCCGAAGCGCCATTTAAAACATCAATAAAAATATTACCCGCGTTTTCACCGACATCAATTTCAATAATTTGTTCGTCTCCGGTTTCTGTAAGTAAACCATGTGTGTGATGTCTTTGCTGTACTTCGTTTCCTGCAGCCAGGCATAAGCATACCCCTGATATATTGCTAACACCGGATAAATATTCTTCAAAAAGAGTAAAGCCATCATGGCTTCCCAGATTTGTTCCCAAACCTATACAAATTGCAACAGGCCGGTTAAGCTGTTGCGCTTTTTTTAGAATATATTCAACACCTATCATTAATGATGTCGACTCAAATGCATTTTCCTGCTCGGGAGGAACAAGAAAAAAATCCCTTATGTAATTTTTTGCGTTTCTGAGCTTGACGACAATTAATTCTGCATCAGGAGCAGCTCCTATTATATCGGTATTTTCAGGGTCCTCACGTCCTGCAGCTATTGAGGCCAAAAATGTACCGTGACCGACTGTGTCACGTGACGGAACAATATCATAAGGATTTTCCGATTGCAGAGCTAAGTCTATTTGTTCTTTTGTAAATTCAACTCCAACATAAAAACCCTCGGGATGCGGTCCTCTTAATGTCTGATCATATAAAAATTGTATTTTGCTTGTTCCGTCTTCATACCGAAATGCTTTGTTTGTATAATCAATACCTGTGTCAACAATACCAACTAATACACCGCTCCCCCTGAGATCGAGAAAAGGCTGTTCCTGTACCTGAATAATTCCGGCTGCTTCAAGGCTTTCACGACCAAGAAGACCCAGCACAAGCGGAAATGCACTTATAATACCACCGCCCAAAGCATCAAATAATATATTAACATAATTCTTGTTTATGTAACCTATCAAATATCTGCCCGATAAAGTCTGTGTTATCTTAACTTCCGGTATTTCACTCAGAAATCGCTCAAAGTATTCATTTTGTCTTATAACAAATTGTATTGTATCAGGATCATATATAAAGTCATCAAGAGATTGATTTCCGTCCATTTATTAACCTCCTTAGAAATTATTTTAAAGCCCTCTCATCTGGTTAAACGATTGAATTAAATTTAATCTGCCATAACCCCATTGTGTGTTTGGGTAGGTTAAATTCGGATCGCGGTCAGCTCCTCTTATTGTGTACGCTCTTGCCTGAAATGTACTCATTGCAGGATCATTTCCCTCAATAACACCCCATTGCAATAATAAAGCACAAGCGCCTGTCGTTATTGCAGCTGATACGCTTGTTCCAGTCATTGTTCCAATCCCTGTCGGATATACACCGCTTACATTTACACCAGGCGCTACAATATCAGGTGACATCAAGGGCAATCTGGTCGGTCCCCATGAGCTTCTTTCGTAAAGGCTGTTTGTATTATTGTCGTATGCTCCGCAAGTAAATACACCAATTGCTGTTGCAGGAACAACAATTGTATAATATGGTGTTGGTGTCAGAAAAAATACTTCAGGTGATACAAAGCCTGTAAGTGGAAGCCAGGAATGAAATACTCCGTCCAAAACAATATCACCATAAACCAAAACTGTCCACACTCCGGGAGTGGCGTTGAGTATCTTTACTATTGTAACCTGCCCACCGCTGCCTTCAAGAGGAAAATAGTACGAAATCATGACTGTTGATCTTTCAAGAATTAATCTGGATTCAAGTTCTGTGCCACTTCTTGCGGGAACCCTGCTCACAAGTTCGCCTGTCGGTGATCTTACACCAACAGAAATTCTATCTGCAGCTCCGTTGTAAATATTCATATAGATGCTTCCTGCATCTTCCCCAACATTAATTTCTATTGGTTGCATATCTTCCGTTTCTAAAAGTAAACCCTGTGTATGATGCTTTGCCTGACTTTCATTTCCGGCTGCTATACATAAGCAAACACCTGATATTTTACTTACTTCGGCTAGATATTCTTCGAATAAAGAAAAGCCGTCATGACTGCCGGAATTTGTCCCCATACCTATGCAGATAGCAACAGGACGGTTGAGCTGCTGTGCTTTTTTAAATATATATTCAACACCTACCATCAACGCAGTTGATTCAAATGCATTTTCTTGTTCGGGAGGAATAAGAAAAAATTCTCTTACATAATTTCTTGCTGTTCTGAGCTTGACAACAATTAATTCTGCGTCAGGGGCTGCACCTATAATGTCGGGATTTTCCAAATCCTCACGCCCGGCAGCAATGGAAGCTAAGAATGTACCATGACCGACTGTGTCTGTTGAAGGAATAATTTCAAAAGGATTTTCTGACTGTAATGCTAAGTCTATTTGTTCTTTTGTATATTCAACTCCGATAAAAAAACCTTCGGGATGAGGTCCTCTTATCGTTTGATCATATATAAATTGGATTTTACTAGTTCCGTCTTCATAGCGGAATGCTTTATTTGTATAATCTATTCCGGTGTCAACAATTCCTACTAAAATACCACTTCCTCTTAAATCAAGAAAAGGCTGCTGCTGTACTTGAATGATACCGGCTGACTCAAGGCTGTCACGTCCAAGAAGACCCAGCACGAGTGGAGTTGAACTAACAACACCGCTACCTAAAGCTTCTATTAATCTATCAACATAATTTCTGTTTATATAACCTATTATATATATGCCAAATAAAGTTTGTGTGACTCTTACTTCCGGTATGTCCTTGATTAATTGCGTAAAAAATTCACTAGCTCTGACTACAAAAGCAATTGTATCCGGATCATATATAAAATCATCCAAAGATTGATTTGTGTCCATTTAAAACACCACCTTTTAGGTTGTTGTTATTGCTCTCTCATTAAGTTGAAAGTATTAATAAGATTTAACTTACCATAACCCCATTGCGTATTTGGATATGTAAGATTTTCTTCGCGGCTACAGCCTCTGATAATATAAGCTCTCGCTTGAAAAGTACTCATATTAGGTTCGTTCCCTTCAACAACACCCCATTGTAATAGAAGAGCACAAGCGCCTGTTGCAATTGCAGCCGAAACACTTGTTCCGTCCATTGTGCCGTAACCTGTCGGGTATACACCACCAACATTAACTCCAGGAGCAACAAAATCAGGAGACATCATAGGTAGCCTTGTCGGTCCCCATGAGCTTCTTGGATAAAGGCTGTTTGTAATAGCGTTATATGCTCCGCAAGTAATAACTCCTATTGCAGTGGAAGGAGTAACAACTGTATAATTTGGCATGGGATTAATAAATTCCACATTGGGAGAAACAAAGCCTGTAATTGGCAGCCATGTATGAACAATACCATCTAAAACAATATCACCGTTCACAATAATTTGCCAAACTCCTGGTGTAGCATCTATTATTCTTATATTTGTAACTTGCGCGCCACTTCCTTCAAGCGGAAAAAAGTAAGAGACGATAACGGTTGATCTTTCAAGAACTAATTTTGATTCATAAAAAGTAGCTGACTTTGCCGGAAACCTTCCTACAAGCTCGCCTGTTGGTGACCTGACAGCAACAGAAATTCTATCGGATGCATCGTTATACATATTCATATAAATGCTGCCGGCATTTTCACCAACACTAACTTCGATTATTTTTACATCGCCACTCTCTTCGAGAACAACCTGGGTGTGATGCCTGGCTTCAACTTCATTACCAGCTGCAGAACAAAGACATACTCCGCTTTGTGTAGCTATCAGACTTAAATATTCTTCAAAAAATGTAAAACCGTCATGACCTCCCGAATTGGTTCCGAGACCTAAGCAAATCGCAACGGGGCGATTTAATTGTTGCGCTTTTCTTACTATGTATTCAACTCCTACCATAATCGCTGATGATTCAAAGGCATTTTCCTGCTCTGGCGGTATTAAGAAGTTTTCACGTGTGAATGGTCTTGCTGTTTTAAGTTTTACAACAATTAATTCAGAATCCGGTGCTGCTCCGATAAAATCGGGATTTTCAGGATCTTCACGCCCTGCGGCTATTGATGCTAGAAATGTTCCGTGTCCGACCGTATCCGTTGAAGGTACTATTTGAAAAGGGTTTTCGGATTTAAGAGCTATGTCAATTTCTTCTTTTGTATATTCTTCTCCTAATAAAAATCCTTCAGGCGGAGTACCTCGTATTGACTGATCAAAGATATATAATATCTTACTTGTTCCATCTTCGTATTGAAAAGCTTTTTGAGTATAATCAATTCCGGTGTCAACTATACCGACTATAACACCGCTTCCTCTTAAATCAAGAAAAGGCTGTTGTTGAACCTGTATAATACCGGCAGCATCAAGACTGGCACGGTCCAAAAGTCCGCAAACAAGCGGTATTGCAGCTTTAAAGCTTGCACCCAGATCATCGAATAATCTATTAATATAAAGCCTGTCAATATATGTAATTGTGTATCTACCTGCAAGAGTCATAGTAGTTATAATTTCCGGTCTGTCTTTTATGAACTCTCTGAAAAAATCACTTTCTCTCACAACAAAATCAACAGTATCAGGGTCATATAAAAAATCTATTAATTCGTCTCTAGTCATCTCACAAACCCCACTCCGCTATATTCAACAAGATAATCCATGGTTCTGCTTAAACAAAGAGTTCCGTAACCCCAAATAGGATTGGGATAATCTATAAAAGTTTCTCTTGTTGCACCTTTCTGTAAGAAGCCTTTTACACGCTGTCCGTATAGGAAAGGATCATTACCTCTGACAATGCCCCACTCCATCATAAGAGCTGCAGCACCTGTTACAAATGGTGCGGCAAAGCTTGTTCCGGTAAAAGTATCGTAACCTCCGCCTGAACGTGGTGCTAATATACCTACTGCCGGAGCTACAAGATCAGGTTTTACATACAAAATCCTTCTGGTATAGCCTCTGCCGGAAAATTCCGCAGCACTGTTTGTTAATGCATTATAACCGCCTACAGATATAACATTAAGAGCAGTTGAAGGAATAGTCAATGTTGTTTCTGGACTAGGCAGTAGAAAAGCTGTATTGCTGCTGACATCCTCAACTGTCGGCAGCCAAATATCGAAATTACCGTCAACTACCTGAATACCGTTTACTTTTAATTTCCATACACCTTTGGGTATGCTGCTGTTTAACGCCCTGAAATTAAAAAATAATTCCTGTCCTAGATTATAATGTGTAGGTTGACCATAATAAAACGATACTAATACACCGTCAAGTGTAACATAATTTTCTCGTTGTTCTGTCCTTATCACACCTGAGCTTCTACCGCTTGGAGAAATAAGCTCAAATGAAAAAGTATCCGCAAAATTCTTCCAAAGAGTCATATAGAAGCTCTTGACTATGCCCAGAGTAACAAAATCCACTTCAACAGTCGTATTATTGCTTACTGTACCGGTAAAATGGTGAGCAGCGGAGCCTTCATTTCCGGTTGCAACAGAAAATACCGTTTTCCATTTTTCAGCAACTGAATTAATGTATGTCTCAAAAAGAGAATCACCTGCATGTGAGCCATTGTTGGTACCGTAACTTAGATTCATTACAACAGGCATATTTAATGCCTCTGCTTTATCGGATATGTATTTAATTGCACGCATTATTTCGGTATTGCGCGGAAAAAATTGATTACCCGTATGTCCTAGCTTAACTGAAATAATTGAAGCTTGTGGGGCTACTCCCCTTTCACGTCCCATGCTTTGCCGTCCGTTCCCTGCCGCAATCCCTGTCACTGCTGTTCCGTGACCTGCTTCGTCTCTGCTTGGCAATACAGAAAAAGGAAATTCGCTTGCCAGTGCTTTATTAATTTGTTCGTTAGTATATTCAGTTCCACTTCTGAAGCCAGCTGGTGGGCTACCATCTATACTTTGATCCCACAAAAAAAGGACTCGACTGGTATTATCTTCGTTTATAAAATCAGGATGTGTAAAATCTATTCCCGAGTCAATTATTCCAACAATTATTCCGTTACCTGTTAGTCCAAATCTATCCGGACTCTGTACAACTGGAATACAAGCTCTTGAAAGACTCTCACTCAATAAATATGTCATAATTTTAGGTAGTTCAATATATTCAACTTCTTTATAGTTATGTAATTTTTCAACCCTGCTTAAATGCAAAGTAAATATTGCATATTCAGGGTCAAGAATCTCCACCTCCGCTTCCAATTCTGTACCTACCTTAAAAATATCACCGCTGTATTTTACAATAACTTCAATTTTACCTTCATCAGATACTAATCCAGGTTGTAATTGAGATATATCCTGTGATCCAATAAGTATTGGTGTTGTCATTTTTATATTCATACCTTTCTTTGTCTGAAAGTATGCTTTCAGGCTTTTATATCCATTCCAATCGTCGGTGTATGGAGTTTTGTGCTGGTTCCCCGCTCATTGCGGATTTTTGGCAGTAGCCAAATTTACACCATATTATCCGTGTAAAAGGCACAAAACTCTAAGTCTGAAAGTTTTCTTTCAGATTTCTTTAATATAAACTTTTTATTAGAGCACAACTTATATAGAGCATTTCCCAGCTTTCACCCGACCAGGTATAACCACAGACCATATTATCAGCTAATTTTACAGGATACATCCAAAATGAACTTCCGTTCGATAGCCATATATAAATATAAGTATTTAACAATGGCTTTAATTCACTGGGCTCGTATTTATTTTTTCCTTTACAATATGTAGGTTCAATTTGTGGAGGGCGCGAAGGCGGAAGGTTGTTTTTATTGTTCTTTTTAGAAAAACTATTTTGCATTAAAAATCACTCCATATAAAATATAATATGACTAAAAGTATATATTTTATTATATGTTGCAACGTTAAAAATTGGTTTTTTACGTACTTAATGAAACATTTTGAAATATACTTAAAATATATGCTTTTTTATAAGGAGAAGAGTTTTGATGAATAATGGAAATAATACGATTGATTTAGGTCGTTTAATAACCGGAGTATATGCGATTGATGTTGGAAAACCTGTCCCTATGGCCACTGTACGAATTACTTCGAGTAACGCAAACGGTGAGGAAAGAGTTATAGACGAGTTAATAACCGACGTTTCTGGACAAACACCAGTTATAAATTTACCAACACCACCGGTCGAATTTTCACAAAGACCCGATGAACCAATGCCTTATTCATTGTATAATATTTATGTGGTGATGGAAGGTTACCAGCCGGTAAAAGTAGAAAACGCACAAATTTTACCAAATAGTACAGCGGTACAAAATGTACGACTAAGACCTGTTGCAAACGGTTTTCCACAAGCGCAGGATATCTATATTGAAGCGCATACTTTATATGGTATTTATCCGCCTAAAATTCCTGAGGAGCCTGTAAAACCGCTTCCTCCATCACTCGGTTTTGTCGTTCTACCAAACCCTGTTGTTCCTGAATTTGTCATTGTACACGAGGGTGTTCCAACAGACACCACAGCACGTAACCTTTATATTCCTTTCAGAGATTACATAAAAAATGTTGCAAGCTGTGAGATATATTCTACTTGGCCAAGAGAAACTATAAGAGCAAATGTTCTCGCTATCCTGTCATTTACGTTAAACCGAGTTTATACTGAATGGTACAGAGGCAAGGGTTTTGATTTTACAATTACCAATACTACATCTTTTGACCAGGCTTTTGTATATCAAAGAAATATTTACAACGAAATTGCTGTAATTGTAGATGAATTATTTACAACCTTCATCACTAAACCAGATATCAGGCAGCCTTTATTTACACAATATTGCGACGGTTCAAGAACAACCTGCCCAGATTGGCTCTCTCAATGGGGTTCAAAGAATCTTGGAGAACGAGGATTCAGCGCAATAAATATTTTAAAGCAATATTATGGGCAGGATATTTTCTTAATGCAGGCTAAAAAGGTTGCTGGTGTGCCGGTATCCTACCCCGGCAGTCCGTTACAGGTAGGTTCAACAGGTGCGGCAGTAAGAACCATTCAACAACAGTTAAATGCAATATCAAATAATTATCCTGCAATACCAAAGTTGGCTGTTGACGGGGTATTCGGCGTTAAAACCAGAGCTGCTGTTCAAAAATTTCAACAGATATTCGGTTTACCGGAAACCGGAATAGTGGATTTTGCAACATGGTATGAAATCTCAAACATTTTCGTTGCTGTAACAAAATTGGCAGAGCTTACGTAAATAATATAGAAAATTAATAAATGATAATTTTACTTGTCAAATATTAAGTATAGTGATATAATATTGCTTGATAATAGTAAATATAAAATTTGTTGTTAATAATTCGTTAGATTTTCACAAAATAAAAAAGAGGAATTATAAATTAATGGATCAGTTTATATATGATACTCATGTTCACACGAGTGAAGTAAGTGCTTGTGCAATGGCAACCGCAGAGGACACCGTACGTTTTTACAAAAAAATCGGATTCGATGGAATTGTTATAACAGATCATTTTGTTTGTTACGATAAAACTCCAGCTTCAAATGAAAATTGGGGGAAAGCAGTAAAAGCTCTTAGTATTGGTTATAAAAAAGCACGTAAAATCGGCGATGAGATCGGTTTAAAAGTGTTTTTCGGTTGGGAATATACAAGAGCTCCTCATGCAGGAACAGATTTTCTTACATACGGTTTGGATGAAGAATGGCTGTTAAATCATCAGGAAATTTCTGCAATGGAGCTTAATAATTATTGCGATTTTGTCAGAAGTGAAGGCGGATTTATAATCCACGCACACCCATTCAGAGAAGCCAGATACATTGATATGATTAGGCTTATTCCAAGAAAAATCGATGCAGTGGAAGTCCTGAGTGCAAACAGAACCGATTTTGAAAACGAACGTGCTGACGAGTACGCAAATAACTATTCTTTGTATAAAACATTCGGTACCGATAATCATATGGGTTCGCTTCAGAAGAAAGTTATCGGAATGTCTTTCGACAGACAATTGTTAAATATTAACGAATTTATTGCCGCTATTAAAGATGATAACGGTAAGATATTCAGTAAAATATACTAATATTTAAGCGGCAGAGTACTGCCGCTTTTTCTATTCTTGTAATTGACAATTTTTTTAATTTAATATATAATAAATTTATATGATGCAAAATTAGGCGATTTTTGCATATTATATCGATTATAACACATTTATGGAGGTAGCTATGAAGATTATCATCATTGGCGGTGTAGCAGGTGGAGCTACTGCAGCTGCGAGGTTGCGTAGGCTAAACGAAGACGCACAAATAATTATGTTCGAACGTGATGAGCATATTTCCTTTGCAAACTGCGGACTTCCTTATTATATTGGCGGCGTTATCAAAGAACGTAATAAGCTATTGGTACAGACTGTCGAGGGTATGTCTACACGTTTTAATCTTGATATACGCAACTTTACCGAAGTAATTGCAATAAACCGCGATAGAAAGACAATTACAGCTTATAATAAAATGCAAAATAACACCTATGAAGAGAGTTATGATACGCTAATTCTCTCTCCCGGTGCTAAACCGATAAAACCAAATATTCCTGGTATTGCAGATGCAGACAATCTGTTTGTCTTGCGCAATATACCCGATACCGATGCTATAAAAAATTATATCGATATTAAAAAGCCAAAGACTGCAATTGTCATTGGCGGCGGTTTTATCGGTATTGAAATGGCAGAAAACCTGACAGAACGTGGAATTAAAACAACAATAGTCGAGAAGCTGCCGCAGGTTATGCGTCCGATAGACTTTGAAATGGCGCAGTTTTTACATCAAGAGCTGAATGTTCATGGTGTTGACCTCGTTTTAGGTGACGGAATTTCAGAATTTAGAGATAATGGTCATACCGTTGTACTTGAAAGTAAAAAAACACTTTCTACAGATATGGTTATTCTTTCAATCGGTGTTGTTCCCGAGAATGCACTTGCGAAATCCGGTGGTCTCTCACTTGGCCCGAGAGGGCATATAAAGACTACAAAGACTTTGCAGACATATGATGAAAAAACAGGTGAAGTTATAAATGATATTTATGCAGTTGGCGACGCTATCGAAGTAACAGACAGAATAAGCGGTGACCAGACAGCTATTCCGCTTGCTTGGCCTGCTAACAGGCAAGGTAGGCTTGTTGCGGATCATATTTGCGGTTTGCCTGCAAGCTATGACGGCTCTTTGGGTACATCCGTTGCGAAAGTGTTTGACCTCACGGTCGCAGCTACAGGTAACAACGAGGCTACATTAAAAGCTAAGAACATTAAATACACTGCAATCCATGCGCACCGTACAAACCATGCCGGGTATTACCCGAACGCAACAAATATATCGCTCAAGATGTTGTTCTCACCCGAGGATGGCAGAATTCTTGGTGCACAGGCAATCGGAAAAGAAGGAACCGAAAAGAGAATTGATGTTATTTCAACTGTTATCCGTTTAAAAGGTACAGTTAATGAACTTCCCGATATAGAATTATGCTATGCTCCACCCTATTCTTCTGCAAAAGATCCTGTAAATATTTTAGGTTATATTGCAACCAATGCGATAAGTAAAAAGTATAATATATTGCATTACAACGAAGTTGATGCTTTTGTTAAAAATGGCGGTTATCTTCTTGACGTTCGAACACCGATAGAATTTTCTGCCGGTCATATCGAGGGTTCCGTTAATATTCCTGTCGATGAATTGAGAAAAAGATTAGCGGAACTTCCGACAGATAAAAACATATCGCTATGCGTAAACTGCCAGGTAGGTCTCCGCGCTCATATAGCTTTAATGATTTTAATTGGCAAAGGTTATACAAATTTAAGCAACCTTTCCGGTGGATACTTGACCTACAAGACAGCATACTACACACCTGTTACTGACAGTACAGTAAAAACTTCCCAGATAATTGAAGATACCGACAATCAAACTGTGGACAAAAAAAATATTATAGATATCGATGTAACAGGATTACAATGTCCGGGTCCTTTAATGGCTACTCACAATGCGCTGAAAACTGCTTCCGAGGGTGACCAAATTCGTGTTACCGCAACCGACTTCGGTTTTTCAAAGGATGTTGAAAGTTGGAGTAAAACTAACGGTCACAGCCTTCTGTCGCTCACAAACGAGAACGGCAAGTATATAGCACTCTTGCAAAAAGGAAGCAGACAAACAAATAACCAAGGTTGTTTTACCGTTCAGGAGAATGCTACCATTGTTGTCTTCAGCGGTGAGCTTGATAAAGCTATTGCTTCTATGATTATTGCTCAGGGTGCAGCAGCAAGTGGTAAAAAAGTTACAATCTTTTTCACCTTCTGGGGATTAAACGCTTTACGCAAAAACGGTAGAATTAAGGTTAAGAAAAATCTTATTGAAAAAATGTTTGGTTTTATGATGCCACGAGGTGCAAAAAGACTTCCACTATCGAACATGAATATGTTTGGTATCGGAGCCAAAATGATAAAAGGTATTATGAAGAAAAAGAATGTCGATGACATTGAAACCATGATAAAAAATGCTATGAAAGAAGGCGTTCGTTTTATAGCTTGTACCATGAGTATGGATCTTATGGGTATAACAAAAGAGGAACTTATCGATGGCGTTGAATACGGCGGTGTTGCCACTTACATTGCAAGCAATGAAAATGCTGGAACAACACTGTTTATATAATAATTTTATTTTTCATAATTCACGAGGAGCTTATAAATGGATCAGACACCTATAACCGTTATCAGTACACCAAAAAAGAAAAACAAACACGATAAAATTAGAATGTTTATAGTATATACCATAGGTTCTATTATTTTAGCTATAATACTGTATTTATCCGGAGTGTTCTCTTTTTTGCATGTCCGACTATACAAGGGAGATAGAATCTCCGGTGAAATAGCAATAATGGTAAATGAACAAGAGTGCAACCCCACCTACGCAAAATCTTTTTACAATGATCAGACCGCTGTTACAATAACACTTGAGGAGGTTTCAGATACTTCTTTTGAGGATGATATAGCTAATTCAATATTCTTGGATAATAGTATAGACGGTAATTACGGAGTAAGTGCATTCTCAGTTACCGGCGGTGAAGAAGGATATTATACTCTTACTTTTGCAATTAATAAAGACAAGCTTTACGAACTGACAGGCGAAGAATGTGTTAAAAATCTTGATGATGATTTACATATAAGATTCAAGTATTTTAATAAAAAGTGGTACTTTTTAACCACCCTAAATCTATCTGTTGTTATTGTAAGCGATGAAAAAGGCCTTTCTCTGGATGTCTATGTCGATTACTTCGCTGATAATGCAGAAAGGTACAAAGTTCAAGGCAACCGAAATAAGTCTTTTTATTTGAATCTGACTCCTATTGCAGGAAATTCGGTAGATAACACTGTCGAATTTACCTTTGGAGATTAATTATATTCTTGCCATTTCTGTATATTCATGCGGTGTAACACCGCAATTGATTCTGAATTGGGTACAAAAATAGCTTGTGCTAGCAAACCCTGAACGGAAAGCAACTTCTCCTACCGAGTAAAATCCCGTTTCTAATAGTCGCTGTGCACAGTCTATACGCAGCTTTTTTAAATACTTAACAGGTGACATTCCAAACGCTTGTTCAAATTGCCGCCTGAAATATGCTTCACTCACCCCGGATAAATTCGCAAGATAAGATACGCTTATATTAAAATCCGAATATTTTGTCCTCATATATTCTACCGCCGGTTCAAGCAGCCGGTGGTTTTTATATGCGTCATTATAATCGTTATTTTTATTTAACTTTGATAGTATTCTATATATTAACAACATACAGTTTATATCACCCGAGGAAGGATTCTGCTCCCAGTGCTTTATAAGAGAATAGAACAATTTTTCTATCTCGTTAATATTTTGTGGTGTTAATACATTAACGTCTGCAACAATATCCTCTGCGATATTAAAATGAATAGCTATTATTTCCGACGGTTGTTTTACGTTATGAGAATATGCTTTTCCTTTAGGAACATATGTAATAGCTCCTTTTTCCGAAAGCCAGCTTATACAGTTTGAACTTATCTCTGTTTTACCACTGATCCGATACGATAAGCTGTGAAAGTCTCTTGGCATTATAGAAAGAGTACTTTTATCTACAATACAGCGATATACGCTGAAGCTGTTGATTGTAATATTTTTCAATTCAAAAAAGTTCATTGTATACTCCATTATATTAATATTTAATTTTTGCTAAAAATGATGAATGGCGTAAGTTTCGAAAAGTTAAATTTATTTGCGTTTATTTTATTGATATTATAACATAAAACCTTTAAAATGCAAGTATATGGTAAATCATTTTTAAAATAAGGAGTATTGATTTATGAAATTAATCGAAGAGAAGATTTTTGACTGTGCAAAAAAATCAGGTATTGATTTATTGGGTTTCGCACCAAAGGAACGTTTTGACAAGTTGCCTGCTTCATTGAATCCTTTTTCGATTTTTCCCGAAGGAAAGACTGTGATTATGCTTGGTAAACGAATTTGCAGAGGTTCGCTCAGGGGTGTTGAGGAAGGTACGAATTTTATTGATTACGGTTTTTTCGGCGCCGATTGGCTTGAGGATGAATTTCTGTCTGTTGCATGCTACGACCTGACCAGAGCAATTGAGGATGAAGGATGGGAAGCTGTTCCTGTTTTTCCCAATCCCTCAGAAGTAAAACCTCAGGGCGTTGCAGTTTCATCAGATAGACCTGTACCAAACGTTTTTCCTGATTTTGCATATGCCGCCGTTGCTGCGGGTGTTGCCGAAATATCATATAATGATATTTTATTTTCCGAATCACTTGGTTCACGTCAACGTTTCCATATGATTATTACCGATGCCGAATTAATGCCAACACCGATTTTGGAAAAGTCAGTTTGCGACGGTTGTTTGAAATGTGTTGAAATTTGTCCGTTGAAAGCTATTTCCAAGACCGAATTTAATATAATTGAAATATGCGGAAAACAAATGAAGGTAGCTAAAATTGATTACGAAAAGTGTAAGAAATGCGGAAACGGAGCTGTTAAAAACCGTTTAAGTCCTTTAGGTAAGCCCGACAGAATTGCTGCATTGTGCAATCGTACCTGTATATCACACCTTGAAAAAATAAAGTTGATTAGCAATATTTTCGATAACAACTTCAGACAACGTGAAGCATGGGGCAAGGATATATCCGGAAACAATGTTGAAGTAAGTTCAGGAGATTAATAGTATGAAACTTACATCCGAAATGATAAAAGCAAGAGCAAAAGAACTAGGTATTGATGATATCGGTATCGGTAATATTGAGCGGTTTGATTTAGCACCGGTTCTTATGTCACCAAAAAGCTATTTCCCTTCCGCAAAATCGGTAATTGCGATAGTTATGCGTATACCGAGAGGAACTTACCGAGGTATTGAGGAGGGTACACACTGGCATAATTACACTTTTTATTCTTATAATAAATTAAATACCTTACTGCGACCCCGACTTACATACGAGCTTTGCAGATTTATAGAGGACTTCGGCTGGGAAGCTGTAGCACACTACCCTGCTGTTTCCGAAAGAAATCCTGTTTCCGAACCAGTTGCGCCAAACAGATTGCCGCCAAATATAGTACCTAGTATAAGACTAATTGCAGCGGGTACAGGTGTCGGAGAGATAGGTTATTCGAAAGTGTTTTTGAATAAAAAATTCGGTCCTCGTCTTAGATTAGGTCTGATTTTAACTGATGCGGAGCTTGAGCCTGATCCTATCATGGACACCGGAAGTATTTGCTCTCACTGCGGAGCATGCGTAAGAGAATGTCCTGGTGACGCTATTCCTTCATTAAAAGATAAAGATACACGTATTAGCATTGATTATGGAGAAAAAAAGGTTTGGTACGGAGATGTAAAGATGGGGCGTTGTACACTTACCCATCATGGTTTAAATAATGAAATTTCACCTTTTCTTAAAAAAGCTTTCCCCAACATGGCTTTCGATGTTCGTAGCTCCGATATGACAGAGGAGGAAGCGTACAGGCTTTCATATACGGTTGCAGGTGGTAAATGGAGTACTACATACTATGAGGACGGCGACAATGCGATAGTACAATATTATAACTATATAATGAAGCATACAGGATATTATGCCATATGCGGAGCCAGAGGTTGTATTCGTGCCTGCATGGACAGTCTTGAACGTTCTGGCAGAATTGAAAACAGATTCCATAATCCCTTCTACCGTAAAAAATCCTGGTTGCTATCAAATAAATCAACCCCGACAGAAAAGCATGTAAATCCTTTCCGTGATAAATTTGTAGAAGAAAAATATCCAGGACTGAGAGAAAACGAATATGGATATAAAGATAAGGTTGAATTAAGCGGCAATAAATAAAATATAGAAAAAAATTCTGCACTGACTGTATTTAAAGTCAGTGCAGAATTTTTGAATTTATGAATAAATTTTTATTTTTCTACCTAATGTATTGCTTAAATGTAAATTTCATGTTATAATGTTCACAGGAGGGATTTATATGACAGTTATTTTTAAATACATATCATATATGTTGCCTTTTATGTTTATGGCAATACCTATTTTTCTGATATTAAGGTTTTTTCATCTTAAAAGCAAGAATAAAATAATAAAATTTAATTATTTACATGAGCTTGCTTTACTAATATTTGTATCTTTTATTATTGGTTTGTCTTCGGTAACCATTCTGCCTGCGTTTAAAATTAACGGTTTCGAGATTGAATTTATTACAGACGGGAACGGAAGTATAAATTTGATACCGTTTAAAGTGTTTAGCGATACATACAAAACATTATTTCTTGAGAAGAACATCAATTATTTTTTAATAAATGTAATTGGCAACATAATAATGTTTTTACCATTCGGATTTTTTCCCGCTTTGCTATGGAAACCTGCAACTCTTTCAAAAGCTGTATTTACTGGCTTTTTATGCTCAATGTTTGTTGAGATTTGCCAGTTACATATTGCGAGGGAAACAGACATTGACGATTTATGGCTCAATGCATCAGGTGCAGCTTTAGGATTTCTATTATATAAAATATTAGAAAAATTTCTTCCTGACAAGGTAAAAAAGTTTAAATTTTAGTTTTTATTTAAATTATTTGCATAGCACAATTATCTCAATCGGAGTAATTTGTGCCGGAAAACTCTTTGTTGAAACGGAATAAACAACCGCAACATCACGACCGTATATGTTGCATAAAAAATCCTGATTGTTTCGCATGATAATTTTTGTATCAGGTCTTAAATTCAACTTAAAGTTACCATCATCACTTATAAGTTCTCTATTGAATCTTCCTACTTTTACAAATTTAAATCGCATATTTCGTGATATTACAACAGCTCGGTATTGCGGCGGATATATCAGCGGTACCAGCAATGACGAATCGTAAAAAGCAATTATATTATCACCACGCCGAACATTGACATTGTCAATAAAATATGTATCGTTATCTACAAAAAATTTTATTACGTTTCTATTATCCGTTCGAACCGATATCAATAAGTTACAGCAGTTTTCTTGACGATCCTCACCTGTTCGGATTGGCTCGATACTGGTAATTTTACCTTCTACAGATATATATTTACTCATCTTTATATCCCCCCAAAAACATCTTCTTTACTTGCATAATATGCAAAAAAAGGCTTTTTGTTGTCAGAATGAGTATAATACTAATTATCTATACTTTTATAAAATCATATCTGTTACCTATGAATTTTATTACTGCTCTGCTGCTGGTTATATCTATTATTTGGTTCTTTAGTGTATTGAAATCCTCTGTTGGCATTGCTATTAATAATACAACATCAGTTCCATATTCTATATTATCAAGGATACAAGAAATACCAGCTAAATAAAAATCAATTTTCGGGTAATCGGAATAGGAAGCAGTAATTGAAATAACCGAAAAATTCTTGTATAAAACAGGAACTGCTTTGTCAAGTGCTGCCTTGGCTGCTGCAGTATAAGCACGCAATAACCCACCTGTTCCGAGTAGAATACCACCGAAATATCGAGTTATTACCACCGCAACATCGATCAATTCTTCTTTACGCAGTAATTCGAGGACAGGAAGTCCTGCGGTTCCATGCGGTTCACCGTCATCGGAAAAGCGAGTTATATTGTTATCACGCAGGATATACGCATATACGTTATGCCTGGCATCTACATGTTTTTTCTTTGTTTTGTTTATAAAAGCAATTGCTTCTTCCTCTGTTTTTACAGGTGTTATATAACCGATGAATTCACTTTTTCGTTCAACAATTGCAGCAAAGGCAGGTTCTTTTATAGTCTTATATTCTTCCATAGGTAAACCTGCTTTCTGTAAGTTTTTCGATTCTCTCCTGAATTTATCTATACTTCGTTGGAAACAATAAGTATTGAAGGAGGGTATATTGTGTATTATGAATAATAAAGAAAATAAACAGAGCAAAACAGCAAAGACTAATGAGAAGAAAAAAGACGCTGGAAACAATCAATGGACGAACAATAATTTAAAGTATTATCCTGACAAGCGGGAACGCCGTGATGGTCCTGGTGGTGAGGACGGAATTAAGAAAAAATAAAATAATCTAATTTACAGTCCCATCTATAACTTATAAAACAAAGATAAATTCGTGTTTCGTGAATTTATCTTTGTTTATTTTTATAGTTTATAAACAGAACTCATTATAAATAAGCTCTATAGTTTTATTGAATTCGCTTTCATCAACACCGATTATTATATTAAGCTCACTGCTTCCCTGGTCAATCATTCGAATGTTAATATTGTTGGCTGCAATTGATTTGAAAATTCTGTATGCAGTACCGGGAGTATTAATCATTCCTCTACCAACAACAGCAATAAGTCCAAGATCATGCTCAATTTCGATATTATCAGGGTTAACTGCTTTGGTTATTCTGGAGAGAATTTCTTTTTCTAAGCCTTTAATTTCATTATGAGCAATAACAACGCACATGGTGTCAATACCCGAAGGCAAATGCTCGAAGGATAGATTCATGTCTGCGAAAACACTAAGTACACGCATACCAAAACCTTTTTCCTGATTCATCATATCTTTTTCTATGCGTATGATTGCAAAGCCCTTTTTACCGGCAATACCTGTTACAATATCACCGCTGCTATATTCTGTTGTTGACGGAACAATCATTGTACCGGGGTCGGATGGGTTATTGGTGTTTCTAATATTTATCGGAATACCGGCAAGTTTTACCGGGAAAATACTGTCCTCATGTAAAACGCCTGCACCCATGTAGGAAAGCTCACGCAGTTCTCTGTATGTTATCACCTTTATAGGGCGAGGATTGCTAACTATTCTCGGGTCACACATTAAAAAGCCGGATACATCAGTCCAGTTTTCGTAAATATCCGCCATAACGGCACGGGTAACTATAGCACCCGAAACATCAGAACCACCTCTGGAAAATGTCTTTATGCTACCGTCTGGCATACTTCCGTAAAAGCCGGGAACAACAGCATTCTTTAACTTAAGAAGACGGTCGCCCATAACTATATTTGTCTTTTGTGCGTCAAAAATCCCTTTTTCATCAAAGAAAACAACCTCTGCAGCATCGATAAATTCATATCCAATGTATTCTGCAAGTAGCATACCATTAAGATACTCTCCTCTACTCGAAACATAGTCGAGAGTTGTTCCTTTTTTAAGGTTGTTTTCTATTATATCATATTCATTATTAAGATTAATTTTCAAAGATAGTCCCTCAATTATAGAGTTATATCTTTTCTTTATTTCATCAAATAAACTATCAAAGTTATCACCACTAACAGAAAGCTCATGACATTTAATAAGCATATCGGTGACCTTGGTGTCATCGGCAAATCTTTTTCCCGGTGCAGAGGGTACAACATACCTACGGGATTTTTCTGCTTTAATTATGTTTGCACTTTTAATAAATTGCTGATCGTTTGCAAGAGAAGTTCCTCCGAACTTTACTACCTTCTTTTCTTCACTATAACTCATATTTACCAAATCCCCCGATATTCTTTAATCAAACAAATAATATATTGTTGTATTTTATCATAAAATGTACGATTTTGCAATTGTATATTTTCACAAAGCTTATATACTAATAATATTATTATATGCGAAATTAAACTAAAGCACTTGACAAATTTACAATTTGATAGTAAAATACAAAAGCTTGTAAAAGCTTACATATGCTCTCATAGTTAAATGGATATAATAAGCCCCTCCTAAGGGCTAGTTTCGGGTTCGATTCCCGGTGAGAGTGCCATGTTATTAAACTATAATTGGAGTCGATAATGAATTCCGTTTTTATTTCTTTAAAAAAGTACAAGCATTTATTGTTATTAATATATTGGCCTTTCCATTTTATGTGGTATGAGATTGTAAGAATATATTCAGATAAGATGCCTAATTTTTATATAGTAAAAAGTCCGCTTGACGATTTAATTCCTTTTTGCGAGTTTTTCGTACTCCCCTATGCAACCTGGTATTTTTACATAATGACGGTACTTATATATTTTGCATATAAAAACAAACGAGACTTTTTAAAAGCTAACAGCATGATTATAGGATGTATGTTTATTTCTATGCTGATAACCACAATTTTTCCAAGTGGAATTCCGGAGAGTATGCGTCCTGATTTTGTAGCTTTGGGCAGAGATAATTTTCTTATCGATGCGGTAAAATATATTTATTCTATTGACAGTCCGCCACGAAATGTAATGCCTTCCATGCATGTCAACGTATCTGCTGCTCTGTTCATATCTGTTTTAAAGGCTGAGAGTCTTAAAGGTAAAAAGTTTATCAAGCTTTGTTCTTTTACACTGAGCTTGTTGATAATTCTCTCGATTGTATTTATAAAACAACATTCGGTGCTTGACGGTATTGCAGGACTTGCTCTAGCTGGAGTAATGTATTTAGTTACCTATAATTGGTTTTTTAAAGAAAAGAAAACTTTATAATTAAATTGAGCGGTCAATGGTGACCGCTCATACTTTTTTATTTAACGTTTTTCTTATAAGGATTCGGACGGAAGATCATATATAACATAAAACTTATTACGCCTACCGCAATTACTGAGCTTGTTCCGTATTTTATTTCACCGGTTATAAGTCCGATTATCTGATACGTAATAAAACTCAAGGTATAAGCAAGCCCTGTCTGATAAAGCAGAGCAAACCACGTCCACTTTGTACTTGCCATTTCTCTTTTTATTGTGGCGATAGCAGCGACACAAGGAGCACAAAGCATATTGAAAACCAGGAAGGATGCAGCAGACGCCGAACCAAACACCTGTGTAAGAACTATCCAAAGGTTAGGATCACTTTCTGTTGAACCCGATATACCAAATAAAACCCCGAGAGTAGCAACAATATTTTCTTTTGCTAATAAACCCGAAAGTGTTGCAACCGAAGCCTGCCAGTTACCGAACCCAAGCGGAGAAAATAAAGGAGCAATAAAATTACCTATAGAAGCTAAAAGGCTCTCGTTATTTTCAACAAGTCCAAAATGTCCGTTTGAAAAGCCAAAAGACGAAAGAAACCAGATTGTACCTGCTGCTATAAAAATTACAGTACCTGCTTTTATAATAAACGCCTTTCCTCTGTCCCAAACATGAAGCAACACATTCTTAGCTGCTGGCATATGGTATTGCGGAAGTTCCATTATAAAAGGTGCTGTTCCACCGGCAAACATCCTTGTTTTTTTAAGCATTATTCCCGAAATTGCTACCGCAAATATGCCAAGGAAGTAAACCGCAGGTGCAATAAACCATATTTTTGGAAACATTACTCCGCCGATAAGTGCGATTACAGGCAGTTTTGCACCGCATGGCACAAAGGTTGTCGTCATTATGGTCATGCGTCTGTCTTTTTCGTTTTCAATGGTTTTTGCAGCCATTATACCCGGAACACCGCAGCCTGATGCAATCAGTAATGGAATGAATGACTTACCCGACAAACCGAACTTGCGGAATATACGGTCCATTATAAAAGCAACACGAGCCATATATCCGCAATCCTCAAAGATTGACAAGAAGAAAAACAAAATAAACATTTGCGGAACAAAGCCCAGTATTGAACCAACACCGCCTATGATACCATCCACTATAAGTCCGATAAGCCATCCGGCAGCACCGATATTCTCAAGCCAGACGGATGTATTTCCGATAATATATTCACCAAACAGAGTATCATTAGTCCAATCGGTAACAATTGTACCCAACCACGAAACCGAAATATAGTATACTCCAAACATAATAAAAGCAAAAATCGGTAATGCAAGCCAACGGTTAGTTATAATTCGGTCTATTTTATCTGTTGTTGTAAATTCTCTTTTTATTTTTATAACACATTTTTTAATAACTTTTACTATGTATTCATATCGCTCGTTGGTAATAATACTTTCAGCGTCATCGTCAAGCTCGATTTCAAGCGATGCGATTAATGAATTAATTTGATTTATTAAAATGTCAGAAAGTTTTAACTCTTCTAAAACCTTATTATCTCTTTCAAAGACCTTTATCGAGTACCAGCGTAATTTTTCTGGAGGTATTAATTCTTTTATTATTCTTGATATTTCACCAAGAACTTTTTCTGTTGTAAATGAAAATTTATGGTGAGGAACAGTTTTTACATTTGTATTTACTAGTCCAATAGCTTTTTCCGCAGCTTCAAGTGAGCCTGTACCTTTTAGAGCGGAGGTTTCTATTATCGCACATCCCAATTCACTTTCAAGCTTTTTTATATCAATTTTATCTCCGTTTTTATTGACGATGTCCATCATATTAAGAGCAATTACTGTCGGAATACCAAGCTCCATAATCTGTGTTGTAAGATATAAATTTCTTTCAATATTGGTCGCATCCACAAGGTTAATTATTGCATCGGGCTTGTCTTTCAACAAAAAATCTCTTGAAACAACCTCATCCAATGTATAAGGTGACAGCGAATAAATACCCGGTAAATCGGTAATAAATACATCCTTGTGATTTTTTAATTTACCTTCTTTTTTTTCTACCGTTACACCCGGCCAATTACCGACATATTGATTTGATCCTGTCAGGTCGTTAAACATCGTTGTTTTTCCGCTGTTTGGGTTGCCTGCAAGTGCTATTCTTATTGCCGCTTTATTACTCATCAGTTCCTCCGTTATCATACAGTTAGCTATCGCTAACTCATGTGCCAAAAAAATTACTCGACTACAATGTTTTCAGCTTCCGACTTACGAATGGAAAGCTCATAGCCGCGTACGTTGATTTCTATCGGGTCGCCAAGAGGTGCAACCTTGCGTACAAGAATTTGTGCGCCTTTTGTTATACCCATATCCATTATACGGCGTTTAAGAGCTCCTTCACCGTTTAATTTACAAACTGTAACCGTTTTTCCGCATCTTATTTGTTTAAGAGTTGTCATAAAAATACTCCTCTATATAATTATTATTGTAACATAATATTTATTCTAGTTAGGCATTGCTAACCTAATAAGAGTTTACTGTAAAAATCTATAAATGTCAATAGTTTACCATCAAAAAAATAAAGTTCGTAACATATGACTAATTGAGTAAGCATGTACTAACTAATTTGTGCAATTTAACAAAAATTAATTTGTAATTCGCTATTGATAAAGATTGTTATTTATTATATACTATGTTTAGATAACAAGAAGTGTACAAATTCAACGGAAGGATGATCTGACATAGATCACTTGATTCTAGCTTTCGCATTAACGATGATAGCCGGACTTTCTACAGGAATTGGTAGCTTTATCGCTTTTTTTGCGAAAAAAACCAATACAAAATTTTTGTCTGTTAGTCTTGGTTTTTCAGCTGGCGTTATGATTTATGTATCTATGATAGAAATATTCAGCGAAGCTAATAAGCTTCTTAGTATCTCATATGATGATAAAAAAGGTACAGCAATAACTATCGCAGCATTTTTCGGAGGAATGCTACTGATTGCTTTGATAGATAAAGTTATCCCCGAAGAAAAAAACCCACATAATGTAATGCAAGTTGGTGAAATTGATAATATACAGCCAGCAAAAACAAGGTTAATGCGTACAGGAATTTTAACTGCACTTGCTATTGCAATTCATAACTTCCCCGAGGGACTGGCAACCTTTGTTTCTGCTCTACGCGAGCCTTCTGTCGCAATACCGATTGTTATTGCTATAGCAATACATAATATTCCTGAGGGTATAGCGGTTTCCGCTCCGATTTATTACGCTACAGGCAGCAGAAAAAAAGCCTTTAAATATTCTTTTCTTTCCGGACTTTCCGAACCGCTTGGTGCTTTGGTAGGATATTTAATATTAATGCCAATAATGAGCGATACAGTTACAGGTATTTTACTTTCAGGTGTTGCAGGAATAATGGTATTTATTTCACTTGATGAATTGTTACCGTCAGCCAGAGAGTACGGTGAACACCATCTTGCTATATACGGACTTGTGAGCGGAATGGCAGTTATGGCGATAAGCTTGTTATTGTTTATGTAGTTGAAATTCAGTATATAATAAAGTCGAAAGGATTTGGTAATATTAATGAAAAAAGTAATAAAAATTGATGGTATGAGTTGTGGACATTGTAAAGCGAGAGTTGAAAAGGTACTAGGTGATATAGACGGAGTAAGTGCAAAAGTAAATCTTGAAAAAGGTGAAGCGATTGTTTCCATTGATAAAGATGTCGCGGATAATGTTCTTACCTCTGCTGTTACCGAAGCAGGTTATACTGTCGTATCTATTAATGAAAAGAAAGGCTTGTTTGAGAAATAAATAAAGATTATAAGTAGCATATTTCGAGTTATATTGTATTTGGGAACACTATCAATGGTGTTCCTGATTTTTTTATTTAGGTATTGACAAATGTATCTTTTAGGAATATAATGATCATATGAACTATTGTTCATATGAGAGGATGTATATTATGTATGATTTAAATGATGTTTGCGAGGAATGTTTTATTCACGCAGATGATGCTCTGATCGAGTGTGTAAAAGAAAAACTACCAAAAGAAGAAATGATGTATGATCTTGCGGAACTTTTTAAAATCTTCGGGGATTCTACAAGGATAAAAATTTTATGTGTATTATTGGAAGCTGAAATGTGCGTATGTGACATCGCTCTGCTTCTTGGAATTTCGCAATCTGCTATTTCACATCAACTACGCTCATTAAAACAAAGTAAACTTGTAAAATACCGCAGAGATGGAAAAGCAATGTTATATTCCTTGGCAGATGATCATGTAAAAACAATTATCAATCAAGGAATAAACCACATTTCTGAAATCTGATACTTTATAAAAAATTAATGAAAGGCTATTATTATGATAAAAAAATATAAGCTTACTGATGTTTGCCCTGGCTGCTCCCGCAAGCTGGAATCTGCAATAAAAAATATTGATGGAGTAAATGATGCACGGATAAGCATTATGAGCGAACAGCTTCTTTTAGATTTTGAGAATAATGCTTTTGACGATATAATAAAAGAGGTTGAAAAGCTTTGCAAACGCATTGAACCGGATTGTATGTTAGTTATTGAATAATTTTTGGAGTGCTGCTTGTAATGAATAAAAAGCATAAAAGACTGTTATATAAAATTATAATTTCGGCGTTATTTTTTCTGACAGCGTTGTTGATACCTGCTACAGGTTATAAAGAATTTGCGCTTTTCCTCCTACCCTACTTTATAATTGGTGGCAATGTTCTTTGGAAGGCTGTTAAGAATATCTTTCAAGGTCAGGTGTTCAACGAGAGCTTGTTAATGTCGATTGCTACAATCGGTGCATTCTCTATTGGTGAATATCCCGAGGGTGTTGCTGTAATGCTTTTTTATCAGGTAGGAGAACTTTTTGAAAAATTGGCTGTTGAACGTTCAAGAAAATCAATTTCATCACTTATGGATATAAGACCCGATTACGCAAATATTGAATCGGAAGGAAACCTTATTCAAGTTTCACCGTTTGATGTAAAAGTCGGTGATATAATTGTTGTAAAAGCAGGCGAAAAAATACCGCTGGATGGAGTGATCGACAGCGGCTCGTCATCACTTAACACTTCCTCTCTGACAGGTGAAGCTTTGCCACGTGATGTTGCTATAGGAGATACTGTTTTAAGCGGCTGCGTAAATATAAATAAACCGCTTAAAATAATGGTAACACATCTGTTCTCCGAATCAACTGTCTCAAAAATTTTGGAGTTAGTCGAAAACTCAGAAGCTAAAAAAGCAAAGGCAGAAAACTTTATTACTGTTTTTGCAAGGTATTATACACCGGTTGTTGTTATACTGGCATTTTTGGTAGCATTTATCCCACCGCTTCTATTTGGTGGTGAGTTATCCGAGTGGATAAACCGTTCTCTTATTTTCCTTGTAATCAGCTGCCCTTGCGCATTAGTAATTTCGGTTCCGCTCAGCTTTTTCGGAGGTATAGGCGGTGCATCTAAATGCGGAATTTTAGTAAAAGGCGGAAATTTTCTGGAAACACTTTCTAAAGCAGATACAGTGGTTTTTGACAAAACAGGTACGCTGACAAAAGGTGTTTTCCGTGTAAGCGGTATTTTCCCGCAAAATATAGAAAGCGATAAGCTTCTTGAACTAGCTGCACTTGCGGAGAGCTATTCCGATCATCCTATTTCAATTTCACTAAAAAAAGAATATAACCGTCCTATAGACAACTCACGAATTAGTGAAACCGAGGAAATAAGCGGTTATGGAGTGATTGCATCAGTTGATGGAAAAAGTGTTTTGGTTGGAAATGACAAGCTGATGATAAGTAATAATATAACTTTTACTTCCCAAAAAAATATAGGAACAACCATTCATGTTGCTGCCGATGGTATATATCTCGGGTATATCGTTATTTCAGATGAAATAAAAGCTGATTCGTTTTCGGCTATAAAAATGCTGAAAGAAATTGGTATTAAAAAGACAGTTATGCTTACAGGTGACAATAGAGAAGTAAGCGAATACACCGCAAAAGAACTGGGAATTGACGAGTTTTACAGCGGATTGCTTCCTGTTCAGAAAGTTGAAAAGGTAGAAGAATTGTTAAATGATAAAAGCAGAAGCTCCTTGATATTTGTCGGTGACGGAATGAACGACGCACCTGTTTTAACCAGAGCAGATATAGGTATTGCAATGGGCGGATTGGGTACAGATGCAGCTATCGAAGCAGCAGACATTGTTCTGATGGATGATAATCCTTATAAAATTGTTACTGCTATACAAATTTCCAAAAAAACACTTAAAATTGTAAAGCAGAATATAGTATTTGCAATTGGAATAAAAATTCTGGTCATGGTTCTCGGTACTTTCGGTATAGCCACCATGTGGGAAGCAGTTTTCGCCGATGTCGGTGTTTCGGTTATAGCGATTATTAACGCATTAAGAGCTTTGAAAGTAAAATAAATATACCATTATAAAAATCAAAGGGTTGTTACACATAATGTGCAGCAACCCCTTTTGACTTTATTATG
>Ga0154579_121_pt2 | contig 88528 bp, 71 predicted proteins | sample RifGroF2_FD_116008 | JGI IMG/M metagenome (GOLD analysis project Ga0154579, IMG submission 116008) | Clostridiales bacterium GWF2_36_10
GAGGTCAGCAAGAAAATTACAAATGAAAAAATAAAGTTTGAGGGCGAGAATGCTTATCTGTCACTTGCTTATGCACCAAAATACGGAACATTGTCTTTCAGTAGCAACGGGAATTTTACATACATACCCGCAAAAGGCTTCGGTGGTGAAGATTGCTTCTATGTTTATGCAGATAATGATTATTCTCAGAGCGAATTGGTAAAGGTAACAATTAATGTTGATTAACAAAGAAGAAAGACTGAGAAATACAGAGCTGTTCGTATTGGATATGGATGGCACAATCTACCTCGGGGAACGTGTTTTCCCGGATGCTGTCGAATTTATTAAAAAAGCTAAGGCAGCAAACAAAAAGATCATATATTTTACAAATAACGCATCAAAAAACACAGAAATTTATTATGACAAGCTCATCAAGATGGGTTTTTCAGCCGAACGAAGTGAAATATTATCCTCGGGTGATGTTACAGCAAGATACTTGAAAAAGCATCACCCCGGGGAACCGGTTTATCTTGTGGGCACACCTGCTCTTGAACAGAGTTTTGCAACCTATGGTATTGAAATATCAGAGAAGGCAAAAATAGTAGTTTCATCCTTTGACACTACTCTCACCTATAAAAAGCTTGAGGTTGCCTGTGACCTTATCAGAAATGGTGCAATATTCTACTCCACACATCCAGATTTCAATTGTCCTACCGAAAACGGATTTATTCCGGACAGCGGTGCAATTTGTGCACTCATAACCGCTTCAACAGGTAAGGTTCCCAAGTACTTTGGAAAACCTTATAAAGAGACGGCAGATTTAATTTCAGAGCTTAGCGGTATACCTTTTAACAAAACCGCAATCGTCGGCGATCGACTTTATACCGATATTGCATTGGGGAAAAATAACGGTATTCTTTCTATTCTTGTACTCACAGGCGAAACAAAATTAGAAGATATAAATGATAAAAATGCACCCGATTTTTGTTTACAAAAAATTAGTGAAATTATTCCTTTTTTTGCATAAAAAAGTGTTGACATATTTTCCCATGCATGTTATTATATGACGAAAAGAGGGATAGCACATGAAAAGTACCGGCATTGTAAGAAGGGTTGATGAATTCGGCAGAATTTCACTTCCTGTTGAAATGAGAAAAACTATGGGGCTTGAAGAGAAATCCCCGGTAGAATTTTTTGTCGACGGGAACACAATTGTAATTAAAAAATACTCCCCTTCATGCGTATTTTGCGGAGAAACCGAGACAGTTGTCGAATATCTTGGTAGATTAGTTTGCACCAACTGCATAAAGACACTTTCTGAATTGCAGAAGTAATAATTAATCAACTCTTCAAATTACATTAAAGCTAAAGAGCAAAATGAACAGCGTATTGCAAAATTATGCAATACGCTTGTTTATTTATACATTTATTATATTAATTATATCTGATAAATATCTTCCAATGAAGGCTCTTCAACAGGAATGTGGCCGATCGTTCCAATGAATTTTCCCTCTACTTCCATTGGGCTTATTATTAAAACAGAACAAACTGCTTGTTCATTTATGCTGTAGTTTTTTGAAGGTTCGAAATTGAATTTGTTTCCCTCAATAATTTTAATTGCGGTTTTTATATCATTAATAACAGGGTAAACCGATAAAGATGAATTTCTCATACTTGAATTATATAGAAAAGAGTTAATCTGCGAATATGAATCCATCAATGGCATATTTTCGCTATTACAGAAAGGTTTGATAAGATAAATTTTGTCACCATAATTAATTTTTAAATCATCGGAAGATATACTAATATCCTTCTCGTTTGTAAAACCAAGTTTTACGGCAGTCATTGAAAGCACCTTTGAGCCAGCATAAATGCCCAAAAGCATGGTCAAAATCTGAGAAATATCTCCGCTTGTACCTAGAACTACTTTATTGTGCTGCATTGCTGATATGCAATATTTATAACTAAAAACCGAAAGGTATCCTTTTTGATAATTTCTAAACGCGTTGTTACTTATACTGACAGCAAGTCTTTCGCCTTTATCATGTGGAAAAAGTATACTTTTTTCAATATCAATTTCGTTAACGCCGTTACGTATTAATTTAATTCGCTTTTCGCTAGTAACAACACCAATTATCGTTACAAGTACACCTGCATCGATTCCTTTTTGTGTTAATACAGCTGCTTTTCTTCTGTTAGCAAATACAAATCTTCTGTTTGCCAGTGTATTCATATTCTCATTAGGAAAAGGCGAGAGATCAATAGCTACACCGTTTGTGCGGTCTAAAAGCTCGTATATACCGTTGACCGAATTATTGTAAATATGTTTTGTCAACTTTTTGTCTTTAGGCATTTTTGAAAAACACAGAATATAATCGCCCACATTGCCGTATACAAAACCATCCTTATTTACGCTTTCGTTGAAAGAAAGCAAATCGACAAGTCTGAAGTTTTCCATTTCGCTGCCACTTTTTTCCGCAAAATCGCTGAAAGCTTTCGCTATTATCGGATGATCAATATAAACTCTTCCAATTCGCTTCATTAATTTATTTGCAGTTCCGTCTTCATTTGTATAATCGGCAAGAAGCACTACCTCCTGTTCGGTAGGCTCTCTGCCAAGTAAATCCAAAACATTCTCTGATATTCCCCATGTTGAAGTCATAAAAATTTCCTTTCAGATAATATCATAAATCTTGCTGACACCAGCGAAAATGTCATTTTTCTAAAGCCGACAATTCTACGTAAAATTAGTGTGATGCTTATGTCGGCAATTCTTTCCCTAATAAAACACCGTTCTCATGTGAAACCAAATCTACTTCCGCAATATCTCCGACTTTTTTCGTATTGTTTTGAACAAACTTAGTTTCAAGAAAATCCTCGGTATGTCCGATAGCTAAATTTTGCGAAAATGCTTCTATCAACACTCTCGCTTTTGTACCTATTTTGCGTTCTAAAACGAGATTTTTTATCTCGGAGGAATGCTTTATCAAGCGTTCATTCCGCTTTTTAACTTCACCTATTGTTATTTTTCCTTCCATCAAGGCAGCTTCTGTACCTGGACGTGATGAAAAAGGAAAAGCATGAACGTGCGATAACTTATAATCGTCTACAATTTGCATTGTCTGTAAAAAATCGTCCTCGGTCTCGGTCGGAAAACCTACAATCATATCTGTGGAAATAAGTGTGTCGGGCATTGTTCCGTACACTTTTTCTATTTTTGTGCACATCTGATTTTTATTGTATGGACGACGCATAAGTTTTAGAATTCTGTCACTTCCCGATTGCAACGATAGGTGCAAGTGCGGCATAAAACAATCTGAATTCCTTGCTGCTGCAAGAAAATCGTCTGTTATACTATTAGGGGACAAAGAGCCGAAACGAAGCCGATCTATCCCCTTTATTTTATCGACCTTACGGATAAGCTCGGAAAGAGGTGCAAAGTCGTATGCGGAGGTCTCAATTCCAGTAAGAACGATTTCTCTGTATCCATTTGCAGACAACCGCTCGACTTCCGCTTTAATTTCGTCTAAAGGGCGGCTTCTGACCCGACCTCTCGTTTTGGGAATGATGCAATAAGAGCATCTTCCGTTGCAACCGTCTTGTATTTTAACAAAAGCTCTGCAGGTTGAAAAAATATCTGTTTGCTCGGTTCCGATATCCATATGCTCGTAGCCGTAATCGTTTAAATCGGTGTCGACAACAATGTGTATTTTATTGTCCTTTAAAAGACTGTTTGCGGCATGTAAAATCGCTGTCTTGTCCTTACTACCGCCTACAAAAGATACACCTTCAATACCACCCAGTGTGTTATCAAGCTGAGAATAACAGCCGACAACAGCAACACATCCACCTGTTTTTAATGCCCGTCGGATAATCTGAGCACTCTTCCGTTCGCTCTCGGCGGTCACCGCACAGGTGTTAATTATATAAAGGTCATTTTTCTCCGAAAAGTCAACCACTTTGTATCCGTTTTTTATAAAAAGCTCGGCAAGAGCTGTTGTTTCATATTGGTTTACCCGACAACCCAATGTATAAAATGCAACTGATTTGATTTTTATTTACCTGCCTTTATAGATTCTTTTGCTCGTTCGTATTCATTTCGTGGAATAAGCATATTTATAGCTTCGAGAAGTGCCTTTGAGGTCATATTTTCCGGAAGCGACAATTCTTTTGCCAGCAGTTTACGCATATTATCCGAATTAATGCTACCGGAAAAACCATCAGTATAAAACTCAGCACTGGAGACCTCTGCTCCGTTTTCCTTCACATTATTAGAGTCATCGGTAAATCGAATCAAAAGCGAACGTAATAACTCGTCATCAACTCCCTCAACGCCAAGATATCCCTCTTTTGATGGCTTATCCTTGCGTTTTTCCTTGCCTTGTATTTGCGGAGTATAAACATTTATAATCTTATCTGGGGATATCATACCCTTTATCTTGTTGCGTATAAATAATCCTGCTTTATCGCTGTCGGTAAGAATAATAATACTCTTTTGTGCCGAAAAACGTCTTATTAGCTCCATCTTTTCTTTATCGTTAAAAACAGAAAAACCGCCAAGAGAAATTATTGTAGAAGAAATAATATTTGATAATCTTATTTTATCATATTTTCCCTCTACCAAAACAGGATATTTTAAATATATTTTATTTTCTTCCATAAAGACCGATCCTGAATAATAAAATCTCAAGCACCAGATATGGGCTTACGCTGAATCTTTTAAGTTTTCTGTCTGCTCTGTCAATTTCCTCGCAGGCATAAGCTAAATAACCGTTTGGTTTTTGGGATAAGCCCGATGCTATTCTGCGTACCAACCACTCGTTTTTCTTCATAATTTGAGCTATCTTGCTGTGGCTTTTCCCTTCTTCAACAGCAGCTTTTATAATAAGCATGTCCGAATAACATTTCGAGAGGTAACCAAGCAGCAAAGAAGGGTCTGTTTTGTTCTCTATAAGGTTATCATAAATCTGCTTAACCTTTTTCATGTCACCACTGTTAAGAGCATCTGATAGTTCATAAACCTTATAACTCTCGTTAGGGCAACAGTATTGCAACACCGCAGCTTGTGAAATTGGACGCTGTGCAGGACTGCAAATAAGCTTTTCAATCTCGCTGTGAAGAGTGTACATGTCGTTTCCACATAATGAAATCAGCGTTTGTATAGCAGACCTGTCACATTCAGTTTTTCTTGCCGAAAAATGCTTTAAAATCCAGTTCTCCAGCTTTTCACCTATTTCATTAGGGAAATTTATTGTTAAGCCATCTTTTTTTATAGCATCTATAAAGATTCGTATACCTTTCCCTTTCCCTTTTTGAGCAGGTTGGGCGTTATCCGAATCATCGTTTTCTATACTATCGGATTTTGTATTTTCGCTTTTTGGTTTTTTTACGTAAAAATTTCCCTCTACAAGACCATCATCCAGTTCCTCACTTCTGAAAAGAAACATAAGTATGATATACTCGGGAAGTTCGGAAATAACTCTTTTGTATTCCTCGGCTGTATCGCTATCAAGAGAAGCCAAATCAAGGTTCTTAACCTCAATTAGCTTATATTCCCACATATACGGCAGCGAAAATACTGCTTCACTCAGCTCAGAGGGATCTGATACCGCAGCATCAAAAATTATATAATTAAACTCGGGTAGAGGGGATAAAGTTATCTTTTTTCTAAGCTCACGAGCATAAAAATCCTTGGTATATTCTTCTTTTCCGTAGAAAAGATAGGTTCCGCAAGGATTATTTTCTTTTAGTCTTTTCTTAAATATATCAAGGCTCATTCAAGTCCACCTCTATTGCCTTGTTTTTCAGTAAAATTTGCAGGTATTTATCGTAAAGATAGGATGTTTTATCATTAGTATTATTCTCATCAGAAAGCTTGATGCAACGGTAATCGCTTTTCATATTATAATCGGTGCTGTCAAAGCTCTCCAGAATTATAACAACCGAGCTGTAACCGTATTCGGTTATAGAATCGATAGGTTTTCCACCATACACCCTTATACTTTGCCCTGATTTGCTTATTGTCGCAATAAAACTCGCCGAAAGTGCATTATCCCGCTTATTCTTAACAATAACCGTAGCATTTCCAATATTGTCAAACAAGGTAGTATCAAATTTAATTATATCACAATTATGTCTGTTTGCCAATAATTTTATTTTTTTATATAAATCGATTTTATCTTGACCTTTATCTGGGATATAGATTGTTTTTATATTGATTTGTGCAAGCGCACTCTCAAGCTTTACTATGTCCGTACCCGTAACATCATTCATAACATAATAATCAAGTCGGCAATAACCATGCTTATAAACGGTCGAAATATTACTTCTTTTACCGCCAAGTTCAAAATAAATATTTTCACTTTCGTCAGCAATAAAAAGTGATTTATAAGTATAGCTGTCGTTTAAAACAGTAATTATACTTTTATCACTTTGAATTTTAAAATTTATTATGCAAAAGGTTATTGAAGCCATAAAGCAGAGTGAAAATATGCCTAAAGCTATAAACATTTTTCTTCGCCTTAATAAACATAATGCAAGTATCGCAGCTAACGCAAATAAAAGTGGCAGTATCATATATGGAATATACGAAGAAAAACTTCCTGTGTCCGATTCGTAAAGTCTATCCAGAAGCTGATATGAATAGGTAATTATTTTCCCGGGGATGAACGCAAGAACAACTTCACCCGACCCAATAACCGCAAAAAGAGTTATACATGGTATAAGTATAATCAAAAGATATGTATATAGCGGTGTAATAAATAGATTAATCAGAGGAGATATATAGGACACCGAATTTGAAAAGGCTAACAATATCGGAAAGGTGAAAATTGATGCGGCAAGAGTATAGATTAAAGGGGTTAATAAAATTCTTAAAACCTTTTTTATTTTTATTGCCCTTCCGTTTACAGGACGCATTATATATGGTGATAATATCAATATTCCCAAACAGGATAAAAACGATAAACCAAGACCGATAGAAAACAAGTTAAACGGATTTATCAGTAAAAGTATAAAAAGTGCAAGGAACAGTGAGGTTATACTGTCTGCCCTTCTTGTCGCCAGCATACATAACAGCATAATACCCGTCATAATAACAGCTCTTGATACAGAAGGCGAAAATCCGACAAAAAAAGCATAAGCAATTAAAACAAAAAGACAAATAACACTTCTTAACTGCCTTCGAACAGTAAAAAATTCAAGCAAACCATATAAACTCATTACGATAATCGTAATATGCAAACCTGAAATTACAAGCAAATGCGACACTCCGCCGTTTCTGAACAGTTCATAAACATAAGAGTCCATATCCGCCGTTTCCCCGACAATCAACGTTTTGGAGATTGCGCCGACCTCATCTGTATAATCCTTAAACAGATTGTCGGTTACCTCTTCCGACTTTTCTCTCAGATTATAAAAGAAACCACTGCCTGTTATAACGCTGTCAATACTTCCCTCTGCGATTACATAAATGTTCTTTGAATAAAGCCTGTTGCTATTGTGCTTGTTGTATTTAACCGTACAAGAAAGTGTATCCCCTCTTTTTATAGATATGGTTCTTCCTGTATTCGTTTCCTTAAAAACTTCTGTGTAATAAAGCCTGACTCCCGTACCTTTACCTAAGCCCAAATCGCTTTTTTTAACAGAAATATCATAATACCCACCCTCGGCATAAATTCCGATATCGGTTACTTTTGCGGTTAGCGTATCTTCTTTGTCCACATATTCACCACTACCCGAGAAAACAAAGACAGTGTAAATTGCCGAATATGCCATTCCGAGAATAGTTATCATGCAAATAGTGGCAACCTTTTTAAGGTCATAAGTATAAAAACGGTGTGCCGCAATCATTACACCGCATAGCACACCTATTGTAGCAAATAAAGCTATTCTTATATAACCGTTAAAATATAAACCGATGCCGACACCGATAGTAAAAGCTATTATCCATCCTGCTAAAATTCGATTTTTAAGCAACGGTAACACCTGCCCGATTATTAAAATTATAAATATACCTTTCAGCTTTTTGTGGGAATAGTTCCGTTGGTAAAAAACAATGGCAGCTTCTCTAAATATATTATATCCTTGCGGTCACTTGCGTCACCCTCTGCAAGAATAGCCATTCTTCCTGCAACGACACCGCCCGACTCGGTAACAAGTTTTTCGACAGCCATCGCCGATTCGCCTGTGCTTATGACATCATCCACTATAACAACGCGTTTTTCTCGCATATAGTCAGCGTCATCCTTGTCTATATAAAGGGTTTGTATTTTTGAGGTCGTTATCGACTGTACCTCAACAGCACTAGGGTTTTTCATATACAGTTTTGGTGATTTTCTCGCTATCAAATACCTTTTTGCATTGATTTGACGTGCCATCTCGTATATAAGCGGTATTCCTTTTGCCTCTGCGGTTATAAGAACATCATGCTCTGGCAGCATCTTTACAAGCTCGGTTGCACACGCTTTTGTCAACTCTACATCGCCAAAAATTACAAAAGCAGCTATGTAAAGGTTGTCGTTCACCTTACATATTGGAAGATTTCTCTTTACTCCTGCCACTTCGAGAGGGTATTCCTTATATTCAACAGGATTTATATTCATTGAAAATGACATTATATTTTATAGCCATACCTTTCCTCGGCGGATACGCCGATAGCGGGAATTGTACTGTTCCTGCGAAGCAGGATTGACTTTCCTTTAAAGTCAAAAGCACAAAACCGTGTCTGAAAGAATTTCTTTCAGACTAAACTCCTTAGCTTAAATGAATGTGCAGTTTTTTACCGCCAAGAATATGGAAATGGAGGTGCAAAACAGTTTGACCGCCGTCCTCACCACAGTTGCTTATAACTCTGTAACCGTCCTTAAGTCCTAACGAATCAGCAATTTTCGGAATAGTAAGTAATACCTTGCTCACAATCTCAATATTACTTTCATCAACCGCATTTATTGAGTCAATATGCTGTTTCGGAATAACAAGCACATGAACGGGTGCGTGCGGTTTTATGTCGTAAAAGGCATACACATCCTCATCCTCATAGACCTTTTTTGACGGAATTTCTCGGTTTATTATTTTACAAAAGATACAATCCATAATTCATATCTCCTATTTATTTATCTGCTTTTTAAGAAAATCAGCCGTAGCTTCAAGAGCCTCATTAAGCCTGGAAGCATCCTTACCGCCACTCGTTGCGCTGTCTGGTCTTCCACCACCGCCACCGCCAACTATCGGAGAAATCGCTTTAAGAAGGTTACCGGCGTGTGCACCAAGAGCAACCGCTTCTTTTCCACATCCTGCAACAAACAAGACTTTTCCCTCAATAACGGTTGCAAATACACAGACCAAATTTTTATACTTATCAATAAATCTGTCCGCAGCTATTCGCAACGCATCCGACGGAATATCTTCAAAACGGCTTGTAACAAGTTTTACACCACCAATATTCTTTGCACTGCTGTAAGCTTCGTTAATTTTTACAAGTGCTAAGGTAAGATTAGCGTTCTCAAGTTCTTTTTTAACCTGCTTTACTTCTTCTTGTAAACCAACTGCTTTTTCCGTAATATCGTTTATATTATTAGCTTTTAAAGCTGATTTTACCGTCTGAAGCATCTGCTCTCGGTTATTAAGGAATTCAAGTGTGTATCTGCCTGTAATAGCTTCAATTCTACGTACTCCTGCGGCAACCGAAGTCTCAGTAACTATTTTAAACAAACCAACTCTTGCGGTGTTGGAAAGATGCGTTCCGCCGCAAAGCTCGGTCGAAAAGCTGCCCATCTTTACAACTCTTACGGTGTCACCGTATTTTTCTCCAAAGAGTGCCATTGCACCCTCTGCTTTAGCTTCTGCAATCGGCATTTCTCTGATATTAATATCGTCGCCCGCAAGGATTTCTTCGTTTACAAGTCGCTCAACTTCGTTAATCTCTTCGCTTGTCATTGAAGTAAAATGAGTAAAGTCAAACCTTGCACGTTTATCGTCCACATATGAGCCTGCTTGTTCAACATGATTGCCCAGAACCATACGGAGTGCTGACTGTAAAAGGTGTACGCTGGAGTGATTACGCATAATATCACCACGACGTTCTATATTTATTTTTGCAGTCGCTTTTCCAAGTGAAACTCTGCCAGAATCTATATGTCCAAAGTGAAGAAACTGCCCTTCGTGTGTCTTTTTAGTATCTTCAACAACAAAAACACCTGTTGCGGTAACAATCTCACCCGTATCGGCAACCTGTCCGCCGCTTTCTGCATAAAAAGGTGTTTTGTCCAGTAAAAACACAGCTTTTCCGCCTGTAAGCTCGCTTGCAGGTTCTCCACCCTTTATAATAGTGATAATTTCACAATCGTTCTCTGTTTCGGTATAACCTGTGAATACAGTAGGAACACTCTTGTCTATAAAAGCAAGCTCATCACCGCTCAAGTTCATGTCACTTTGATGTGCTCTAGCATTTCTTGCACGCTGCTTCTGCTGCTTCATCAGAGCGGTAAAACCATCTTCGTCTATTGCAATTCCCCTCTCGGAGGTTATCTCCCTTGTAAGGTCAATCGGAAAACCAAAAGTATCATATAGCTTGAAAATATCCTCATCTGACAAAGTGCCGCCACATTCCGAAATCATTCTGTCGAGTATATTAAGTCCAGCGTCTATAGTCTGACGGAAACGGTCTTCCTCTATGGAAATTGTTTTTTTGATATATTCCTGCTTATCTGTCAATTCGGGATAAGCGGTCTTACTTTCGGTAATAACTGTATCGCAAAGCTCAGAAAGGAAAGGACGTTCTATTCCAAGCAGCTTACCGTGTCTTGCCGCACGTCTTAAAACACGACGAAGAATATATCCTCTGCCCTCGTTGGACGGAATAACACCGTCGCTGATCAAAAAGGTTGCCGTACGGATATGGTCGGTAATAACACGCAGAGAAACGTCATTTTTCTTTTCGCTACCTGTATAATCAACACCTGCGATATCGCAGACCTTAAGCATTATATTTTTAATTGTATCAACTTCAAAAAGGTTATTTACCCCCTGCATAACACAAGCAAGTCTTTCCAATCCCATACCAGTATCGATATTGGGGTTTGCAAGACGGGTATAATTTCCGCTTCCGTCGCTGTCAAACTGTGTGAATACTATATTCCATATTTCTATATAACGGTCGCAACTACAGCCGACTTTACAGTCGGGTTTTCCGCAGCCGTACTTCTCGCCTCTGTCAAAGTAAATCTCCGAGCAGGGACCACACGGAAAACCTTCAATCTCCCAGAAGTTATCCTCTCTGCCAAGTCTGGTTATTCTCTCTGCAGGTACACCGGTTTTTACCCAGATGTAAAAAGCCTCGTCATCCTCGAAGAAAACGCTGGGATAAAGCAAATTCTCTGGTATTTCAAGCACCTTGGTCAAAAATTCCCATGCCCACGGAATTGCTTCTTCTTTAAAATAATCACCAAAGGAAAAGTTGCCGAGCATCTCAAAAAAAGTACCGTGGCGTGCTGTCTTTCCTACATTGTCGATATCAAGTGTACGCACGCACTTTTGGCAGGTGGTAACCCTCTTTCTCGGCGGAACCTGTTCGCCTGTAAAATAACGTTTTAGTGGCGCCATACCAGCATTTATCAATAAAAGTGAGTTATCGTCCTGCGGCACAAGCGGAAACGAATTAAGGCATAAATGCCCCTTGCTCACAAAAAAATCAAGATATTTTTTACGTAATACATTCAACGACAACGGCTCCATATATGTTTTCCCCTTTAAATAACTTTAAATTATAAAAAATTCTACATCACTTTATTATACTCTTATAAGAGAAATTGTCAATATTTAAAGTGTTAAATACTAATTTGTATGCAAATTTATATATTATAAATATTTAATTTATATTGATTTTTTATCATTTTCGATATATTATATAAATAAAATTATATAGAGGAGAACAATAAATTGAAAAAAATAAATGACATCTATGAAAACAAAATTTATATTCAACAAGAACATAATATAATAAGTAAAAAAGCAATGCATAAACTTGACGATGGTAATAATATTTTAGAAGAACTACCTGCAATGGGCGGTGACTTTTGTTCACCACATTTAACTTTATTAATAAGTTTAGAAATGCTTAACTTTGCATTAGAAACAGGAGCTTATGATGTAATTAAAAACACAATATTGAACATTTGTAAATACACGAAAGATAAATATAAAGATAAATCATATTCTACTAAGCCTGCCATGACTTTGGAAGTAACAAAAGATGACATTAACGTTAATTTTTTTTGTAATTATGATACAAGTGAAGATAATACTAAAGAAATAATATCAAGATGCTGTGACACAATTGATAGAATTTATAATTATAAAAAATAATCATAATTATAAATAATAAAGACGCCCGAAGATTCAACATGCTTCGGGCGGTATCATTTTATAGATTTTATATTTTTTACTCCGACACAGTCCCACTAACATCTCCGCTTTCATCCTCGCTGACCTCATCAGCCGGTCTTTCGATAGTGGATATAATCTGGTTATCAATACAATATTGGAATGCGGCAGAGCCTTCCGGAGTAACAACAGTAAGGGCGGTGCAGTTCTTGAAAACACCGGGGGCAAGATCTGTTACGCTTGCAGGAATTATTGCATATTGTAGCGATGTACAACCCAAAAATGAGTTTTCTTTTACCGAAGTAACCGAGGACGGCAGTTCAATTCTTGTCATTGAGGTACAATATGAAAATGCACGCAAACCTATTTTTGTAACATTGCTTGGAATTACTATATTGTTTAATAAAGGACAGTCGTTAAAAGTATAATCGGCAATTTCTGTTATACCTGTTGGAAGTGTAATCTTTGTAAGTGCGTGACACCATGCAAAAGCACGTTCTCCGATAAAAGTAACAGAATCGGGGAGCACAATCTCTGTTAATTGGTTGCAGAAATAAAATCCGTTAGCTTCTATAGTTGTAATTGTACTCGGCAATTCTATACTTGTAGGAATATTGTTGTCATAAAAAGCATATGAGCCGATTGTGGTCACAGTTTTTTCGTCAATGGTTTCAGGAACATTAACTACAGTATCCTCGGCAAGATATCCTGTTATTGTAATGTGATCCCTAAATACATCGTATATAAACAGCTCGTTTTCCTTTGTTTCAACATAACCTGCAGGTTTTTCCTCTTCTTCCTCACCTTTTGGTGCGAATTTTTTTAGTATAGAGCAGGAAGAAAGCGCCACTGTTAAAAATATTAAAAATATAAAAATTGATGTTTTCTTTATTTGTCGTTTCATATCTATTATCATTCCTAACCCATTTTTTTAAAAAATAATATGTATAAATATATATTTGCATTGTATCATTTATGAGATAAATTGTCAAATCGTTTATTAGTATTGACAATTTGAACTAGAATAAGTAAAATCAGTTAAACAATAGAAAAAGGAAGTGTACTATTTTAATGGATAAACAAAATTTTGCTTCTTACAGACAATTTTATCATAATCAGCTTATGGATGATTGTATACCGTTCTGGATGAAAAGCGATTTACTTGATAAGGAAAACGGAGGTTATATAACCAGTGTTGACCGTGAGGGAAAAAGTTATAACAACGATAAATCGGTTTGGTTTCAGGGAAGATGCCTTTGGACCTTTTCTGCACTTTGTAACCGTTATGGAAAAAAGCAGGAATGGCTTGATGCTGCCGAACTGGGTACCCAATTTTTAAATAAATATTGTATTGATACAGACGGAAGAATGTTCTTCACTGTTACAAAAGAGGGCAAACCGCTCCGTAAACGCCGTTATATGTATTCCGAGAGCTTTTATGTTGTTTCTATGGCCGAGTATGCAATTGCAACAGGCGACAAAGAGGCTCTCAAAAAAGCCGAGGATTGCTTTGAGCTTATGCTGCGACTTTTCCGCAATCCAGAGTCCGATCCTTATAAAATAACACCCAAGGGATATTCAGAAACACGAAGCGACCGTGCTTCGGCTGTTCCAATGGTGCTAGTCAGCGCTTCCCAACTTTTACGCCGTTGTGATCCTGAAAAAGCGGAATATTATACATCAGTTGCAAACGAGATGGTTGATGCAATTATAAACTATCACTACAAACCCGAATTAAAGTGTGTTCTCGAGTGTGTCGGTCCAAAAGGTGAATTCATTGACACCCCTGCAGGAAGAACAATCAACCCCGGTCATTCTATTGAAAACAGCTGGTTCTTGATGAATCAAGCTATTTATACAAAGAACGACGACCTGCTGAAAAAAGCACTGAATATTCTCGACTGGTCGCTTGAACTGGGCTGGGATAAGCAATTTGGCGGCTTCATTTACTTTACCGATGTACAGGGCAGACCCTGTGAACAGCTTGAATGGGATATGAAGCTGTGGTGGGTACACAACGAAGTGCTTATAGCTACCCTCCTTGCTTACGGAATTACAAAGGATAAAAAATATTGGGATTGGTTTGAAAAGGTTCATTTTTATTCCTTCGGCCATTTTGCTGATAAGGAATACGGCGAATGGTATGGTTATCTTCACAGAGACGGAACGGTTTCTCATACACAAAAAGGCTCTATGTGGAAGGGTCCCTTCCATCATCCTCGCTGCCTTATGAATTGCGAGATGATTTTATCATGGCTTGAGAATGGCAATGAGATGGGTATTATTCTATAAAACATATCAATTTAGGGGCATTTTAATGCTCCTTTATTTTTTCTTAAAATATATTTTTTTATTTGCAACCAAACCAATAGATAATCAGTCTTATTAATGAAACGAGATTTATTTGTGTTTTATTGTTTACTCTGTGAGGGCGGGGTAAATAACAAAGTCGTTAAAATGACTTTGCTGATATGAACTAAGGGAGGATTATATATGGACAGCCAATCGTTGCGTACGAATGATTCGGTTGAGCATATCCTTAGGAAATACTCCGACATGGTTTTCAGGGTAGCATACTCACGGACAAATAATACTCATGATGCCGAAGATGTTATGCAGGATGTATTTTTAAGGTACATAAGAAGCAAACCATGTTTCGAAAGTGAGGAACACGAAAAGGCTTGGTTTCTCCGCGTAACTATAAATTGCGCGAACAGCCTTTTAACCTCGTCATGGTTCCGCAGAACGACAATGCTTGATGACAGGCTGTCGGTTACGCTTGCTGAGAAAAGTGAAGTGTATTACGCGGTTTTAGCGCTTCCTAAAGATATGCGTACTGTTATTCATTTATATTATTATGAAGATTATGACATTAGAAAAATTGCAGAGATACTAGGTAGAAGTCAGTCGTATGTAAAATCTATATTAATGCGTGCAAGAAAAAAATTAAAATCTGTTTTAGAGGTGAACGAAAATGTTTAAGGAAAAGTATAAACGTGATATGGAAAATATCACACCGAGCGATGACGCTCTTAATAAAACCAAAGAAAAAATGTTGACGGTGGAGATTAAAAAGCCGAGTATGTTCGGTACAAAGCAGCTTGTTGCGCTAGCAGTCTGTTTCTTAATGATAGTCGGATCTTTCGGTATGATTCTTCTTAAATCCTCTCCGATAGTACCCGATATCAACAACGCCGGTACCGACAACACCGATGTTTCCGGTGAACCAATAGTGATAAATTCAGTAACAAGCTATACCGATATTTTTGAAAAACTTGGTGCTGAAGCAGGAACCAATAATTCATTTTACAACAACAGAAATGGATTAGAAGAAGATTTGGCAGAAGCTCCTGCCACGGAAGGTGATGCTGTTGGTGATGATAAAAGCAGCGGTTCTTCCGATTATTCTGATACAAACAATCAGGTAGCCGGAGTGCAGGAAGCAGACATTATAAAAACAGACGGCAAATATATTTATGCCTGTGGAAAGACAAACGATTATTATTATGCTTGCTATGATTATGCAGCAAAGGAAAACGTCACTGATACCGACAACAAAGGCAGAGTTTATATTCTCTCAGCAAATAACGGACAGCTTGATCTAGTTTCCACAATAAAAATCCGTAATGACGTAGAAGACACTCATTATGTTTTAACCGAGATTTTACTGTATGGCGATACACTTGTTCTCATAAAATCCGGTTACAGCTACGAAGAACCGAAAGTAGAAGAAAACAGTGATATTGTTAAAGATTATTACTACTATGGCACTTACAATTATTTAACTTCTGTCGAAGTATATGATATTTCAGACAGAGCAAATCCAGTGTTCCAAAACGAACTCTATCAAAGCGGATATTACAATTCCTCCAGAATGGTAGGCTCCGATCTTTATATCGTTACAACTCACTATGTGTATAACCCCGATATTAATAAACCTGAGTCTTATGTTCCTTATTGCTCGTCTTACTCATCCGAATACCTTATTCCCGCAGAATGTATTTATGTTGCTGAAGATATGACAAATGCAGCTTATACAGTTATCACAGGTATAGACGTGACAGAACCGGATAACCACGTTTCCACCGCAGCAGTGCTGGGCTTTTCGGGAACGATTTACTCAAGCGACAGCAATATCTATATCGCAGCATACCGCTACAATAATATATATGCTATGAGAGATTTCGGAATTGCTATTGAAGAAGATGCCGTAGCAGATACAGCCGACGGTGCTAATGCAACAGAACCTGCAAAAGCAGGTGATGATAATGGTACAACCGCAACCGATGCAACTGATAATGGTGTTGATGCAACCGAACCTGATAAAACCGATATACACTATGCGAATTCCGCAACCGCTACTGGTGAAAAAGTAATTGATGGTGCAACTGATATATATCGCTTCTCGATTGATAACGCAGTTGTAGCTTATGCAGCAAATGGCAGCATCCAAGGCACTCTTATCAATCAATTCTCAATGGACGAATATAACGATACGTTCCGTATAGCAACAACAGTGTACGAATACGAGCTTTACACGTACAAGGACTATAACAGCAACGATGCGTATTATTATGGCCAGTCAAGCTATTACAACAATTTATATATACTTGACGAAGACTTGAAGGTAACTGGTTCCTTAACAGGCTTGGCTCCCAACGAGAGAATTTATTCCGTACGCTTTGACGGTGAAATCGGTTATGTAGTAACCTTCCGTCAGGTAGACCCTCTGTTTACAATCGATTTGTCCGATAAAACCTCTCCTAAGGTGCTGTCAGCACTGAAAATACCAGGTTTCTCAAGCTATATGCATCCTTACGGTGATGGATTGCTGTTTGGCTTTGGTCAAGACGCTGATGAGACCAATGGTTGGTCCCAAGGTTTAAAATTATCAATGTTTGATATCAGCGACAAGACCAATGTAACAGAGCAATCTTCTCTTAAACTCGGAACAGAATATTATTACAGTGCTGCTATGTATAACCACAAGGCAATACTTGTAGATGCCAAGAAGAATCTTATAGGTTTCCCTGTTGAATATTACAATTACAACTATAACAACACCGAAACCTCATATACAAACCCTGATGAATATGAAAAAACCGAGGAATCTTATGGAAGCACCGAGCCTGTATACACCGCAAAAACCGGCTATGTATTCTATAAATACGAAAACGGAAAGTTTGTTCTTTCAGGTAGTATATTTAATGACAATACCAATTATAATTATCAAGGTTTAAGAGGACTTTATATAGGTGATTATGTTTATATCTTCTCTGAGAATCAATTTATAACCTCTTATGATCTTGAAACCTTCACACAGGTTGACAGTGTAACATTCAATAATTAAAGCAATAATCCTTCCTAATAAACTTGGGCGTTCCCTCAAAAACGCCAGGTAAATAGAAAAACACCTTTAAAATAAGGTGTTTTTCTATTTTTATGCATATTATATTAAGTAATTCATGTAAAATAGGTATTGCAAACGAAAAGTTATTGTGTTATAATGTGTAGGCTTTTTATAATTCTAATTCGAATTAATATAAAGCAAAAAATCACACACCGTGCTGCGTTGGTTCGGGTGCAAAGAGTTTGATAATAACTTTTTGATTAATTGACGTAAATTATTAAGCGGTGGCGGGTACAACCCGAGAAAAAGGAGTATAAACCATGTCAGTAATTTCTATGAAGCAATTACTTGAAGCTGGCGTTCATTTCGGACACCAGACCAGAAGATGGAACCCCAAAATGGCGGAATTTATCTTCACAGAGAGAAACGGTATCTACATTATCGACCTTCAGAAGACAGTTAAAAAGGTTGAAGATGCCTACATGTTCATCCGTGATGCAGTACTTGACGGCGGAAGCATTCTTTTCGTCGGAACAAAGAAGCAGGCACAGGAAGCTATCAAAGAAGAAGCTTTGAGAGCAGAGATGTACTATGTAAACGTTCGTTGGCTCGGCGGTATGCTTACCAACTTCAAAACAATCAAAAAGTCTATTCAAAAACTTCACAACCTCAATAAAATGGCTGAGGACGGAACCTTTGATCTCCTTCCAAAGAAGGAAGTTGCTGCTCTTCAAAAAGAGATGGCAGACCTTGAACGCAATCTTGGCGGTATCAAGGATATGAAGGGACTTCCCGCAGCAATGTTCGTTGTTGACCCCAAGAAGGAAAAGAATGCTGTTGACGAAGCTAGAAAGCTTGGAATTCCTGTTGTTGCTATAGTTGATACAAACTGCGATCCTGATGAGATCGATTATGTTATCCCCGGTAACGACGATGCTATTCGTGCTATAAAGCTTATTGCTTCTGTTGTTTCCGATGCTGTATTAGAAGGCAGACAGGGCGAACAGTTTACTGATTCGAGCGAAACTGCAGATAAAGATAATTCCGAGGGTTATGACAAGGAGGTAATATAATGGCTGAGATATCTGCAAAGGCAGTAATGGATTTAAGAGCAAAAACCGGTGTTGGTATGATGGAGTGCAAAAAGGCACTTGTTGAAGCTAACGGAGATTTTGATGAAGCTGTAAAGGTTCTTCGCGAAAAAGGACTTTCTGTAGCAGCGAAGAAAGCCGGCAGAATTGCATCCGAAGGTATTGTTGATATAATAAAAGAAGGCGACACCACAGTAATAATTGAGGTTAATGCCGAGACAGATTTCGTTGCGAAGAACGCAAGCTTCAAGGAATTTGTAAAAGGAATTCTTGAAACAATTCTTGCAAACAAGCCTAAGAATGTTGAGGAACTTCTTGCACTCACCTTTAAAGGAAGCGATATGACAGTTGAAGCAACTCTTAAGGATAAAATTTTTACAATCGGCGAGAATATGTCAATCCGCCGTTTTGAGATAGTTGAGGGTGTAACAGGCACTTACGTTCACGGCGGCGGTTCAGCAGCAGTTATAGCAAAATTCGAAACATCAAACGGTGTTGAGAAAACAGAAGGTTTTGCAGAATTTGCAAAGAACATCTGTATGCAGGCAGCGGCAATGAATCCTCTTTACACCGCTACAAGCGATGTTCCTGCTAGTGTTATTGAAGGCGAAAAACAAATTCTTCTGAGCCAGATCGAGAACGACGACAAGCTTAAGGGCAAGCCCGAAGCAGTCAAGGCAAAGATGGTCGAAGGAAGAATCAGCAAGTACTTCGACAGCAACTGCTTACTCGAGCAACAGTATGTTAAGGAAGATGATATCAAGGTTTCCAAGTATACAGAAAACACCGCAAAAGAACTTGGTGGCACAATAAAAATTGCTTCCTTTGTTAAGTACGAGAGAGGCGAGGGCCTTGAAAAGAAGGAAGAAAACTTCGCTGATGAGATCAATAAATTAGTTAACGGTTAATAGGTAAAAATTACGGGATTATCTTCAAAGAACTGCGGTTTTTTGTCGATATCCCGTTTTTAATTAAGAAAGGGTTTGATCAAATGGAATATAGGTGTTATGGAAAAAGCGAAGAAAAAGTATCATTATTAGGCTTCGGTTGTATGCGTTTCCCAGTTATAAGCAGCAATTCATCCAAGATTGATGATAAATCTGCAACAGAGCTTATAGATTATGCGATTTCTAAAGGTGTAAATTATTTCGACACCGCATACATATACCATGAGGGAGAAAGTGAACTTTTTATCGGTCAAGCTCTTAAAAAGTATCCAAGAGATAGCTTTTACCTTGCGGATAAACTGCCTTTATGGGGGGTAAAAACACTTGAAAAAGCTGCCCAAATATTCGAAGAGCAGCTCAAAAAGTGCGATGTAGAATATTTTGATTATTATCTAATGCATGCTATTTCAAAAGATAAATATGACAAGATTGTCAATCTTGGAATCTATGATAAATTCAAAGAATACCAAAAGCAAGGAAAAATAAAGCACCTAGGTTTTTCCTTCCACGACACACCCGATGTTATGGAATTGATGCTCAATACTTTCGATTGGGATTTCGTGCAGATACAGCTTAATTATCTTGACTGGACTCTTCAGGACTCAAAGAAACTATATGAGCTTGTCAATGCAAAAGGCATTCAATGTATCGTTATGGAGCCTGTCAGAGGTGGGGCATTAGCTTCTCTCAGCACAGAAGCAAACGATATTTTAAAAGGATATTCACCCGACCGAAGCATTGCTTCCTGGGCGATCAGATATGCAGCTTCCTTCCCTAATGTGTTGACCGTTCTTAGTGGAATGAGTGATTTTACACAAGTTGAAGACAATATAAGCAGTTTTTCACCTTTTTCTCCATTGTCAGTAGAAGAAAATGATGTATTGCAGGACGCTCTTGAAACCTACAAGAAGACACAGACTATTCCCTGCACCGCCTGCCGTTATTGCATGGAATGTCCGTCAGGAGTAGATATTCCTCTTGTTTTTAAAATTTATAACGATTATTCACTAACAAAAGATTCTTATGCTTTACAAGATAATGTGGAAAATCTTGCACCGGAAAAACATCCTGATAAATGCACCGAATGTGGTGTTTGCACAAAACATTGTCCGCAAACGATCGGAATACCAAAGCAGATGAAGCTAGCAGCCGAACTATTTAAAAAAAGTAAAAAATAAATCTTAAATATACCAGTATTGCAGAGTCCGGAAGGAAGATTAGTAATGAAAATAAACCTACAGAAATTAGTCTATACCGCACTGTTGTTAGCTTCAGGTGTTCTGATTCCGCAACTGTTCCACTTCGGTGGTCCTGCTGCTGGAACAATATTTTTACCCATGCACATTCCTGTGTTAATCGGAGGATTGTTACTCGGACCTTTATATGGAGCTATAATAGGTGTCCTTTCACCTGCTTTGTCTTTTATTATAATAGGTATGCCACCAGTAGCAATCCTTCCGTTTATGATAATCGAATTATGTATATATGGACTTGTAAGCGGATATTTATCCACGAAAACAAAATTGCTTTATCCTGTCCTGATATCTGGAATGATATTGAGCAGAGCGGTTTATGCCGGTTCATTAGCAATAGCTTTATATATTTTTGATATGGAAAAGGCAGCACCTCTTGCGGTATGGACTTCGTTTTTAAAAGGCCTGCCGGGTGTTGCTATACAGCTTGTAATTATACCCCCCATCGTCTATGCTTTGAGGAGGTTTGCACTTGAAAAAGGAAACAGAAAGAGCGAAGGAACTGCTTAAACAAAATAATTTATCACTTGTTGTGATAAAAGATAACGAAGTTTATACCTCAGATAAGAATGGTGTTAAACCGGTTTTAGAGTTGTTGGAAAACGGTAATAATACGCTAAATAATTCGGTAGCGGCGGATAAAGTTATCGGTGGTGCTGCAGCATTTCTATTTATTAATGGCGGTGTTGCTGAAGTTTATGGTGAGATATTAAGCGAAAAAGCTGTTTCTGTACTTGAAAAAGCAAAAATTCCTTGTACTTACGGCACTCTTGTTCCCTTTATAAAAAATCGCAGAGGTGACGACCACTGTCCGCTTGAAAAACTATGCTTAACTATAGAATCACCCGAAGAAGCTTATGAAAAAATTAAGGAATTCTTAACTGTAAGACAATAAAAGCGAGGTGAAGCAATCCGTATGAAATTAACAAAATCCAATTTGATTGTATCTGTGGTACTTTCTGCATTGACTTGCGGAATGCATATATTTATGTCGATTCAGAGTGATAAGGTCGGATGGCTACGTGTTGTGATTTTTTCATTAATCTATACCGCACTCTATGTTTACTGTGCATATCTACCTGCATCAAAATATATAATGTCAGCATGGACTATATTTAATCTGGCTGGGTTGTTTATCTACCAGAAAGACAGAATTAAAACAATCGAAAATGCCAAGTTTACAATCAGTTGGGACGATTTTATTAATTTAGAATTGTTTACACACCTTGTTTTGACAGTAATTTTTTGCGGTGGATTTTTAATTATTACTGCGATCATTCTTAGGATAATAAAAAGACTTACAAAATCAGAAAATTAGCCTTGAGAATTTTTCTCAAGGCTTTCTTATTATACTAATTCGAACTAGAAACAGTGATAAATTCGAAGAAAAGTCTTTGATCTATGAACTTTTTCGAAGAATTTTTCTTATTGTTTCCTATGAGAAGTAGTATTCTTAAAATGGTTTTGAATCTTTTAACTCTACAATTTGATTAAATGAGTTAGCATTCTTGATATCCTTGCAGAAATAGCCTGTGCGGACAAATTGGAAACGCTCACCCGGTTTTGCATCGGCAAGTGATTTTTCAAGCTTGCAGTTTTTCTTTATTTTTACCGAATCCTTTTTGAGATAATCATCATAGCTCTCACCCTCTGCAATGGCTCCGGTGTTCTCAATGCTGAACAACTTGTCGTATATATAAATATCCGCATCAATACACTCGGTTGTTGAAACCCAATGAATAGTACCTTTTATCTTTCTGCCGTCTATCGGATTTTTGTTACTGCTTTCGATGTCAGCAGTACAGATAATTTCTTTTACACTTCCGTCATCGTTTAAGACAATGTTCTTGCATTTAATTATATATGCACCCATAAGTCTCACTTCGCCATCTGGCTTTAAGCGGAAAAACTTAGGCGGCGGTTCAAGCGAAAAATCTTCGGCATCGATACAAATCTCTTTTGTAAAAGCAACTTTACGTTTTCCTGTGTTTTCATCGTTAGGATTATTGCTTATCTCAAAGTATTCGGTTTCATTTTCGGGGTAATTCTCGATTATAACCTTAATCGGGTCAAGCACCGCTATTCTTCTCTGAGCAGAGTTGTTAAGCTCCTCCCTGATGCAATGTTCAAGTAGAGCTATATCAACTAACGAATAATTCTTTGCCACACCTGCCCTCTCGACAAAATCAAAAATCGCACTCGGAGTATAACCTCTGCGGCGTAAAGCACAAAGTGTCGGCATTCTGGGGTCATCCCAACCGTCAACAACCTTTGTTTCGACAAGGCGGCGAAGATAACGCTTGCTCATTAAAGTATAGCTAATGTTAAGTTTTGCAAACTCATACTGGTGTGGTTTTTTTTCGAAGTCTATGTTGTCTACAACCCAGTCATAAAGAGGACGATGATTCTCGAATTCTATTGAACACATTGAGTGGGAAATTCCCTCAAGAGCATCCTGTATCGGGTGTGCGTAATCATAGAGTGGATATATACACCACTTACTGCCCTGCCTGTGATGGTCAGTATGCAGAATCCTGTAAATTGCAGGGTCACGCAAATTCATATTGGAAGACGACATATCGATTTTAGCACGGAGCGTACAGTACCCGTCAGGCAGCTCGCCACTTTTCATTTTTTCAAAAAGAGTGAGATTTTCCTCGATACTTCTGTTGCGGTATGGACTTTCTTTACCCGATTCAGTTAACGTTCCTCTGTATTCACGCATTTCATCGGCGGAAAGGTTACATACATAGGCTTTTCCGTCTTTTATTAGTTTTACAGCATATTCATAGCATTTGTCAAAATAATCACTGCCGTAAAGAACTGCATCCGGCTTTTCGCCGATAAGCCATGTAATATCCTCGTATATTGACTTTACATATTCTTCATCTTCTTTTGCAGGGTTTGTATCGTCATAACGAAGGTTAAACTTACCTCCGAATTTTTTAGCAGCATTATAGTTGATATATATAGCTTTTGCAGAGCCGATATGCAGATAGCCGTTAGGCTCGGGAGGAAAACGAGTTTGAATCTCCTTAACTTTTCCGCTCTCCAGATCAGACTCGATTATTTCGTACAGAAAGTTTTTTATATTTTTATTATCATCCATACAGCAATTTAACTCCTTTAAATGTTCTTTAGGTAGTTCTTTAATCTCTTCTTACACTCATCACCGCCGAGAATCTGCATTACAGTGAATAAATCAGGTGAATTCAATCTGCCAGTAATCGCAAGGCGGATGAACATGCTTGTGTCGCCAACATGACCCTTCCAGCCTTCAGGATTCTGTTTGTAATCTTTTGTGCTGGGACAAAAACCTGTTTTCTCAGCAACAACCTTTATTTTTTCAAACCATGTTTCCTTGTCGTCCTCGGGATTATAGATGCTTAGGTATTCGGTTATCGCGTTTTTAATGTCATCTTTTTTGAAATCACCTTCGGGTTGATCTGTTACCTTGAAGTATTCCTTAAAGAAGAAGCCTATAAATGGCTTAACCTCATCCCAGCGTCCAAAATCTTTACGAGCCTTTGGTCCGCCCCTGCCGATTGAAAGAATTGCGAGTGTAAAATCAGGTTGTCGTGTCAAGACACCGTAAAACTTCTTGTCATAGACTTTTGCCCACTCGGTAAGACGGTCATAAATTTGTTCGGTTGTCATACGTGACAGTACATTTTTGCTCACATCGTTTAACTTTATAAGGTCAAAGAGTGCGCCAGAAGCACTCATTTTTTTTATTGAGAAGGGAAATTCTCTTACATCAGCGTCCGGATTTGCTCTTCGCCAGTCCTCAAAGTTTGAGTTAAGAAGAGTAAGGACATATTCAATAACCGCCTTGGGTGCATAACCATCCGAAATATAGGAGGTCAGCCCTGCACCCTTATCACGCTTTGAGAGCTTTTTCTTTGATGTTCCGTCTAGTCTCATAAGCTGGGCGATGTGCATATATTTTGGCAGCTTGAAACCAAACGCTGCAAAAAGCTGAATATGATAAGGTAAGCTTGGAAGCCACTCCTCGCCTCTTACAACATGTGTTGTACGCATCAGATGATCATCAACCGCATGAGCAAGATGATAATCAGGCATTCCGTCACTTTTCAACAATATATGGTCGATGTCATTTTCGGTTATTTCTATTGTACCCTTAATAAGGTCGGTAAATTTTATTTTATTGTTACTGTTTCCGAAAGACTTTAAACGAAGAACATAAGACATACCTGAATCAAGTTTATTTTTAACTTGTTCAAGTGTTAAATCTCTGCACTTTGTATACTTCCCGTAATAACCGGTTGTTTCTTTTTGTGATTTCTGGAGCTTTCGCATATCTTCCATTTCTTTTTGACTGCAAAAGCAAGGGTAAGCCTTACCCTCGGCAACAAGTTTTTTTGCAAAGGTGTGATAAATTTCCTTACGTTCACTTTGTCTGTACGGACCGTATGCTCCGCTCTTTACAATGCTCTCATCAAAAGAAATACCGAATGCTTTAAAAGCGTTTATAATATCAAGCTCTGCGCCTTTAACTTCTCTTTTTGAGTCTGTGTCCTCAATTCTAAGGTAGCAGACACCGCCGCTCTGACGTGCAAGTTGTACATCAACCAAAACAGGAAAAAGACCGCCAAAATGTACAAACCCTGTTGGGCTTGGTGCAAAACGAGTAACCTTAGCTCCCTCGGGTAAAACACGTTCGGGGTACATATCCTCGTAGTATTCGGTTGTCTTATTTACGTTCGGAAAAAGCAACTCTGCCAAAGCAATGTAGTCCATATTTTTAATCATGCCTTTCTAAAGTTTGAATAATCGTATTCAAACTACCATCCTATATTGGAATATTTTAATTAGAATATTATATAATAAATCTAAGCGTATGTCAACTTTAGATTATTATATTGACAATAATGCATATATATGGTAATATTTTCATGTGAAAGGGAGTAGCTAACGAATATTTGCGTTGCATTTATTCTCAGGATTGATCAGTAAAAAAAACCTTTTGGTGTTTTTTACTTGGTCAATCCGGTACATTTTATGTATCTAGCAAGACTTTTACAGTGATTACGCTGTAAGGGTCTTTTTTATTATTTTTAGGAGGTATTGTTTTAACAATGAAATTTTATTTATCTGATAAAAACAAAGTTTTAGATGACCTTAAAACAACCGCAAAGGGTTTAACAAATCAAGAAGCTGAAGCACGCTTGCAGCAAAACGGTGCAAACAGGCTTGCCGATCCGCCAAAGGTTTCGTTATTCAGCCGATTTCTAAAACAACTTGCAGACCCGATGATAATTATTCTGCTTGTTGCTGCATTAATTTCGGGTATTACATCCTATTACGAAGGTCATTCCTTTGCCGATGTGTTCATTATACTTTTTGTAGTTATATTGAATTCTATACTTGGTGTTGTTCAGGAGAGCAAAGCAGAGAAAGCTATCGAAGCTCTGCGTGAGATGACCAAGGCTACAAGCCGAGTTTTACGTGACGGTGAAGTTAAGATTGTCAAGAGTGAAGAGCTTGTTGTCGGTGATATAATCCTTCTCGAGGCAGGCGATTCTATCCCTGCCGACGCAAGATTAATTGAGGTTGCTTCTCTTAAAGCTGAAGAAGCTGCTTTAACAGGTGAATCTCTGCCCGTTACAAAAACTTCCGTGACATTAACCTCTTCTGAAGATGAAATTACGCTCGGTGACCGTAAGAATATGGTTTATATGGGCAGTTCGATTGTTTACGGTCGAGGTGTTGCGGTTGTTACCGGTACAGGCATGAATACTGAGATGGGTAGAATTGCAAAGGCTCTTAACGATGCAAAAGAAGAAAAAACTCCTCTCCAAGTAAAACTATCTCAGTTAAGTAAAATCCTTACATTTTTGGTGCTTGGAATATGTGGATTTATATTCGTTTTTGGTGTAATAAGAGCAGGCAGCTTCGAGAGCGAGGTTCTTTTAGACGCATTTATGGTATCAGTTTCTCTTGCTGTTGCTGCTATTCCCGAAGGGTTAAGTGCTGTTGTTACCATCGTGCTTTCTATCGGTGTTTCCAAAATGGCAAAGCGGAATGCTGTAATAAGAAGGCTTACCGCTGTCGAGACTCTCGGCTGTACGCAGATAATCTGCTCGGACAAAACAGGCACTCTCACACAAAATAGAATGACGGTTGTTGAGCATCATTCCAATAACTCCGACCTGCTTGCAACCGCAATGGCACTCTGTACCGATGTTAATATTGACAAAAACGGTGTTGTTACAGGTGAGCCTACCGAAGCAGCTTTGGTTACCTTTGCTTACAAAAATTCGCTCAACAAAAATGATTTGAAGATAATTTACCCCAGAATTGGCGAAGCACCCTTCGATTCAATGCGAAAGATGATGTCCACTGTCCATAAGTATGAAGATAAATTTATTCAATACACAAAAGGCGCACCCGACGAACTGCTTAAAAAATGTACTCATGCGCTTATAAACAATGAGGTAATAGAATTAAATCCTGCACTTCGTGCAGAGATACTTTCAGAAAACAAGGCTATGGCAGACAGAGCTTTACGTGTGCTTGCTGCTGCATACAGAGAATACACCGAAATTCCTTTTTCTTTCGAACCCGATGCTTTGGAAAACCAGCTTGTTTATATCGGCCTGACAGGAATGATTGACCCTGTACGGCCTGAGGTAAAAGAAGCTGTTTTGAAATGCAGAGCAGCAGGGATTCGTCCTGTAATGATAACAGGCGACCATATAGACACCGCCGTTGCAATCGGAACAGAACTTGAAATTCTTACCGACAGGTCACAGGCAATTACAGGCTCACAGTTAGACAAAATCAATGACGAAGAACTTTTCGCAACGATAGAAAAATATTCCGTATACGCACGTGTACAGCCCGAACACAAGGTACGTATAGTCAACGCTTGGAAATCCAAGGAATGCATAACAGCAATGACAGGTGACGGTGTAAACGATGCACCATCAATAAAAAGTGCTGATATCGGTATCGGAATGGGTATTACGGGTACTGATGTTACAAAGAATGTTGCGGATATGATTTTGGGTGACGATAACTTTGCAACTATCGTCGCCGCTGTTGAGGAAGGCAGAAGAATTTACGACAACGTAAAAAAGACAATTCAATTCCTGCTATCCTCAAACCTAAGCGAGGTTATCAGCGTTTTCGTTGCAACCGTACTCGGGTTTACAATCCTCAAGCCTGTTCATATCCTTTGGATCAATCTTATTACAGATTCCATCCCTGCGCTTGCTCTTGGTATGGAAAAAGGTGAGCCTAACCTTATGCAGCGTGTGCCAAGAAAAAAGAACGAGGGTATTTTCTCGGGCGGAACAGGTTTTGACATACTTTATCAAGGTATAATGGTTTCTATTTTAACACTCTTAGCATATTTTATCGGACATTATATAGAGTCTGGTGTTTGGGAGTTTGTTGACAGTCATGACGGTGTCACAATGGCGTTCTTAACTATGTCGCTTGCGGAAATATTCCATTCCTTTAACCTTCGTTCGCAAAGAGGTTCTGTCTTTAGGCTTAAATCACATAACAAGTATCTCTATGGTGGAATGATTCTATCACTCGTACTAACCGCAATGGTTATATATGTTCCTGCCCTTTCCGAAATGTTCGGCTTTGCAACAATCACTTTAACCGAATACGGGATTTCACTCGTACTTGCAATATCGGTTATCCCGATTGTGGAGCTTGTTAAGATGGTACAGAGGAAGATAACAAAGTAGATATTTATAAAAAATGGTGCGTACGAGATATTCCGTACGCACTGGTTTTATATGTCAATTAATAGGATGAATGATACTTTGATGTTGTTCTATCAAATAAAAATTGTTTAAAATCTAAAGGTTATTTTACTTATTTATATGTTTTAATATCGGGTTTTTCACTTTCAAAGCATATTATATTAATGGTGTCCTCATAGGGATCAGCCTTCATTTCATAATGCCCTTTTCTTTTAGTTTCGATATCAACGGTAATTCCGTTTAGGGGGTTCGCCATTTTTAAGTTTTTTTTCATCATAATTAAAGATATTAAATTTACTATTGTGCCAATTATCCCACCTAATAGATTTCCTATCATAAGATTATATTTTTGATTTTCGTCTATGGCTTTATACTGTGCGATAATTTTATTTTTACCGGGAATCAAATATAGGATATTACCAATAAAGTTGGGTTTCTGATCATTTACTGAGAAAATTTTAATTTTGTAAGATGAAGAACTACTCCCTGAAAAAATTTGCATTTTCACATGGTCTGGATTGTTTTTTATAAAAATTGAGGTTCTTCTTTTTTCTATTATTATCGGTAAGAAAATAATAATTAAAGGGAATAAAAAAATTAGAAGTATTAAAAATGGCATATTCGTTAAAAGCTCCTTAAAAATATTTTAAGTAAAATAAGCATTAATAAAGAGAATAGTTTAATGTGTTAATGAAATTTTTTAATCAACTTTTTTATAAGTCGGTATATTAACGCTTGGTTTTATATGAAAGTGACAAGCCATTTCCCTTACATATTCACATAATCAATAAACTTCAAAAACGCTTCTCTGCCCTCGGGGGTGCATTTGTAAACACCTGCGTCCTCTAAAACCTGTAAAAAAACAAGTCCGATTTCCTGCCTAAGAATTTCTTCTATGTTCTCTTCTGTTATGGAATCGTATTTTTCAAGGAAGCCATCGACCCAGTCAGCATGAGAAGCTACCCTCTCGTCTGTATGGATATCTTTTCCATTTAAAATACAATCTGCTAGAATCTCACACTCTTTTAACAGTCTTGATGGCAATACAGCAAGTCCCATAACCTCGATAAGCCCGATGTTCTCTTTTTTAATATGATGCTTATCGGCATGAGGGTGATATAAGCCGAGAGGATGCTCGGAAGTGGTTATATTGTTGCGTAAAACAAGGTCGATTTCGTATAATTCACCCTTGCGTCTTGCTATAGGTGTTATGGTATTATGTAAACCTTGCGGAGTCTGGGCAAAAACATAATTCTCTCTGTCTGTATAGTCACGCCAGCCTGTTAAAATCCTATCGCAGAGGTCTATCAGCCTATCTTTATCGGTGCAGGAAACTCGGATAACCGACATTGGCCATTTTACAATTCTTGCTTTAACATCCTCAAAGCCTTTGAATTTTAAGTTAATCTCAATTGGAGCTTTTTCCATTGCGAAAGAATATCTTCCACCTTGAAAATGATCGTGCGAGAGAATTGAACCGCCTACAATCGGCAAGTCAGCGTTTGAGCCAATAAAATAATGTGGTAATATAGAAATAAAATCGGTCAGCTTGACAAACGTACTTCGGTCGATTTTCATGGGTATATGATGGGCATTCAAGGCTATACAATGCTCGTTGTAATAAACATATGGTGAATACTGCAAGCCCCAGCGTTTACCGTCAATAACCATGGGAATAATACGCAAATTCTGCCTTGCTGGGTGGTTAATCCGTCCTGCATAACCCTCGTTTTCCATACACAAAAGGCACTTGGGATAACCGCTCTGAGGTGCTTTTTTCTCTGCAGCGATCTGTCTCGGGTCTTTTTCGGGCTTTGAAAGATTAATTGTTATGTCAAGGTTTCCGTATTCCGTTGGAGTTACCCATTTTTTATCCTTAGCCACTCTTGTGGTTCTTATATAATTGTTATCCTTGCAAAGGTTATAGAAATAATCGGTTGCTTTCTGCGGATTTTTTTGCCATAGGCTGTAAAATTGAGCAATGACATCGGATGGACGAGGTGTAAGCAACCCCATAATTGCGGCATCAAAAAGGTCGCAAGAGACAACTCCGTTATCAGGAATGATATTTGCCTTAACAGCATAATCACACATAAAACCGAGAATTTCATCAAGCTCACAATCGATATTTTCAATCGGTTTTTCATAACTGTCAAGTCCGAACAGCGAAAGCAATCCATTGATTATGTAATCCTCATCTTCCTTTTCTATAAGCCCCTTATTAATACCATACTCAGCCAATCCCAAAATCGCTCCGAAAATAGTCATTGAACATTTTCCCCTCATAACAATGTTTTAATAGCCTGTAAATAATGCTCTGCAATCAGCTTTGCTCCGTCTAAAGTCGGATGAACACCGTCAGCTGCCCAGAAGGTCGGCTCTTTTTTAATCGAAGCGGCTGCAAAAATACCGTCTAACGGAACAAAAATATCAGCAAACTCACGTGCAAGTTTACGTGTAATGTCTATCTTTGGATTCAAATCAACTCTGAAAAACGCCTTGTCTGGGGTATATAACAAAAACTGCTCAAGTATGATTATCTTAGCTTTCGTTTTTGTTTTTATCTGTGTAAGAATATCTCTGTAACATTCCTCAAAATACTCGTTTGGCATCCAAGCTTCTTTTTCTGCAAAATGCCATGTGTCATTTACACCAAGCAGAATTGATACGATATCAGGCTGCAGGTCAACACAGTCACTCTGCCAGCGAGCCTTTAAGCTTTCTGCCTTATCTCCGCTTATACCGAGGTTAATGAATTCAAATTCTTTGTTCGGATATTCTTTTTTTAAAAGCTCTGCGGCATATTTTGGGTAGCCGTTTCCTAAATCGTGTATATCTGCTCTATTACGTAATGCATCTGTTATACTGTCGCCTTGAAATAGTATTTTCATAAAAAACCTTCCTACTACTTAATTATTTTAAAAAGTATATCACACCGTTTTTGGTTAGTCAATAAGATACTTATCTTGTAGGATTACAATAGAGAAAAGCATTATTCACAAGAACGGAAGTATAACGTTTGTTTTTCGTAATGGGAAGGAAATCGAAGTCGAGCCTGAATAATTGGCTCGGTTTTCTTATTATTATTGTTCAATGATATATGTTTTGCATAAAATAAATATTGACATATTTGAACAGCTATGTTAATATAGCTTAAATTATTTAATTATAAGGAACTAGTATTATGATACGCTTCTTCTACACCACCACTACCATTCAGAGTTAGCGTTTTAAGTCAGCAATCTGCCGACGAGATATATTTTTTACACCTTATCGACGACATTTCGGTAAGGTGTTTTTATTTTGTGAAAGGGGGTGATCGCCTTGATACTGCATGCATCTTCATATTGCTTTGATGGGCTGATGACTGATAAATTTTATCAGTTTAATTAAAATTAATTTTTTGGAGGAATTATATAATGGGATTAAAAGTTGGAGTTTTAGGTGTGGGTCCGGTCGGAGAGCATCTTGTTCGGATATTAAATGAAAGAAAATTTCCTGTTGACGGACCAATAACAATTATGGCAACAAGGGAAAGGAACGAAATAATCGATGGTGTACCTGTAAATGTACAAAAAGTCAGTGAAGATTTATTCAAGAAGCTTGATCTGGTATTTTTTGCGGAAAAAGAAGGTTCTAAAGGTGCAAGCTTGGAATGGGCGGATAATGCGTCTTAGCACTTCACAACTGGACAAGATCAAAGATGTATCTATTTCATTAGCGAAAAGTAATGCTCGTGAATTAAATTGGCGTGGGTTTCAACTTATCATGGACGTTGTACTACCTATAGTTAAAGAAGAAAAACTCAAAATTGTAATTGATCTTAAAACCGGTGAAAGACAGATTTATTCTTTAGTTACTGTATTGTTACATTCATATCTTCAAGGTGGATTTTTGTCAATGGTGGATTACTATACAAACAAAATCAATTCACCTATGTCTAAAGATGCTGCTATACGAACCGTTGCTGATTATGTATACAATGTTTTTAAGTATCATTTAGTAAAATACTTGGGACTATTTGATGTGTTTTATCGATATAGAATTTCTGTTTTACAAAATAAGCATATAGACGATGTTCCGGGATTAGGGCTATTGTTACAGAAGCTTGAGTATAATGCTCTCGGTTCCAAAGCTAGAAGGCTGAGCGATTTTGGAGTACCTTTTAAAGTTGTTAAATATTACGACGACGTAAACACCCAAAGTAAAGACTTTGATGAATATGAAAAATATATAGACGATAGTATACAAACATTATTGGATTAGCATTAATAAAAGATTAATGGTTGAATATTGTATATTCATTACTATCCTCATATAATCATTATTGGCTTTATGATATGGAAGGAGATAATGATTACTAGCAATATTACCTGTAGTCGTAGCAATCCTGTTTAGGCAAGCCAAATCATACTATTTAATTATTCTTTTAACTATTTAATTTTTCTCGTTTACAGCTCAAGGTGGGTGCAAATTGCTTTTTACGGAACTCGCTTAAGGTTAATCTCAAAATATAAAAAAGCAAGGCAGTACGGGCGTTTTGCACCCACCTGTCTTGCTTTTCCTTGTGTTATCGGCTCTTATTAGATAGAATAATTAAAAGAAAGAACCAGACATTGTATGAATGTCTGGTTCGTTTCGTGATTTGTTTAGGCTATTTTTTAACACAATTAAATTTTTCTCTTCATCGCGGTTCAGGTGGGTGAAAAAATGGAATAACACTAGAAAAATAAGTGTTTTTTAAAATATTTTACCGAACTATTGTAACTAAAAAAATCTATGATATAATAAAAGTAATTAGTCTATTTTATTGATTAAAAGTCATTCTTCAAGCAAAAAATGGAGTATCTGTTACTTGGAAATAGCAATCGAATCATTGTACCGATCAACCCAAAATTTATGTAAAACCCACGGATCGAAAGAAATGGAAGCTATTCTTGAACAGAAAGGCGTGTTATTATGGATAAAAAAGTCACCGTTATCCCCCCAAAGCCTCAAATCCCTGGTTGGAAATGGGTCGGTATCTACTGCCGAGTAAGCTCAAGCAGTAAAAAGCAGCTTCGAAGCTTTTCTTCTCAAGCATCTGGCATAACACAGTATGTCATCAGGCATCCGGACTGGAAAATCGCGGACATATATTTAGATGTTGAAAGTGGAGCCGACGCTCTGAAAAGAAATGAATTTCAACGGCTTCTTTATGATTGTGTATCTCATAAACTCGATTTGGTGGTCGTAAAAAGCCTCAGTCGATTCAGCCGAGATACGATTGTAGCGCTTGAAGCTGTCCGCAAACTACGGGCAAACGGTATCGATATTTGCTTTATGAGTGAACAAATTTATTACACAGACGGTGTCGATGAACAGCTTCTTACAATATACAGCAGCATTGCACAAGATGAACTTGAGGATCATAGCATGAATGTCCGCTGGAGTATAGAAAAACAAATCGCAGACGGAACCTCGGCACTATACAATAAACCGTGCTACGGTTACCGTCAGGATGATAACGGTGATCTAGTGATATTTGAAGAAGAAGCGGCTGTTGTACGAAAAATCTTCAATTCTTACATTACTGGAATGAGTATCGTTAAAATTAAAGCTGCTCTCGAATATGATGGTATTCTCTCGCCCAAGGGAAGAAAGCAATGGCCGAAGCGGACGATTGAGTGCATTCTTGAAAACACAAAATACTACGGCACAGCGATCATCTATAAAACGTACAAGCCCACCTACAGAGACAAGCGCGTTAACAATCAAGGTGAGCATGATAAGTTCGCTTCGGAGAATAACAATCCGCCCATTATTCCGAAAGAAATCTTTGACATGGTACAAGCCGAAAAAAAACGGCGCAGCAATGTCGAGACAGATGAGAACGGTGTAAGACAAAGAAAAAACACAAAATACTCTACAAAAAAGAGTATTTAGCCTAATATCAAGTCGGAGTAATCCTGTTTAGGCAAGCTAAATCATACTATTTAATTATTCTCTTAACTATTTAATTTTTCTCGTTTACGGCTCAAGGTGGGTGCAAATTGCTTTTTGCGGAACTCGCTTAAGGATAATTTCAAAATATAAAAAAGCAAGGCAGCACGGGCGTTTTGCACCCACCTGTCTTGCTTTTCCTTGTGTTATCAGCGTTTCCGAAATCGAATAATTAAAAGAAAGAACCAGACATTGTATGAATGTCTGGTTCGTTTCGTGGTGCCGGTGGCGGGGGTCGAACCCGCACGATATTGCTATCACTGGATTTTGAGTCCAGCACGTCTGCCAATTCCATCACACCGGCTTATAAAACTGCAGATGTTTTTCATACTGCAGTTTTTTGAGGACGGAAAGTATTCTACCATACTTATTAAACTTTTTCAATAGTTATTAATAAAATAATTTATACCAAAAACATTTTACCCTACATTTACTTTTATTTCATAGATAACTGTTTCTGCTCCGGAAACCATAACTTCTATAAAGAAGCTGTCCTCTCCTGTAAAGCCATCAAAAGGTTTGTATGAAAATCTGCCGTCCTTAGCTAACTTTAACGTTCCGTATTTAGTGGAAGAAGAAAGCTTGTAGCTTATTCCGTCCAACTCCAATCTTTCACTAAGGGCCTCCCCTGGAGCAACAGCAAATACATCATCATAAACGGCTTCGCTCGTTTCAAAAGACAAAGTACCTTTTACAAAACGATAATTTAGCTCATATAGTTGTCTGCCAAGTATGGACGTGGATTTGCAGGAAGTATAATAAGGCTGGCTGTAATAATACATATGTACAGCGTTCATGTATCCGTAATCAACGCCGCCTTTTAAGTAACCGATATATTTATTCAAACAATTAATATCGGTAACAGCATCACCTTCGACCTCCATTTCAACACCATAACCCAGAGCTTTTGCTATTGTTGAGGTTTTTGGTATTGCTGTTTCATTATTATTCCAAAAATAATAAGCAGGCTGATTAAATGCAAGGTCAAAACCAAGATTATACCAATCATAATAACCCGATGCCAGATAATACGGGCAAGACATTATAATGTAATCTCCGCTTTCATGCGTTTTATCTGCACAAAAACGTATTGCAGCAGGTAGTGATACATCGTCATACCTTATTACTTCGTCATGCCAGTAAAAACCGACAAGCTCAAGGTTAGTGTAATTCGCACCGTTAAAGCGGCTTATATACTCATCTATATGCCAAGCCATCACCTTTTTCTTGCCTTCGAGCGTGCTTAAATCTTCATTTTTACCATCACCGTCGATATCGCCGAATTCTGTAAATTCTTTGCTTGGTAGAAATAATGTAAGCATAACCTTTGCTTTAAAATCATCTTTACCAAGAGCTTCTCCAACCTTAGCTGCTGCGGAATTCAAGGCAGACAGGTTTACACTATCAGCAAATAGATTATCATTATATTTCTTCCACATATCAGCTTTATTCCATTCGACAGTCTGACCACCGCCCAGAAAAATAAAAGTATCAAAATATGTATCTTTTATATTGCCATCACGGTCATAATAAGCTAACCAGGTCATACACTGCTCTTCATTAAAGCTCAATACCTGACCAGGAGTTTCTAGAGTGCCTGCATAGCTGTGATACATCAATAAAGTATCTTTAATACCGTTAACATCTTCCGGAACAGGAAATTTACCGCCAAAAAACTTTGTATTTCCTTTTTCGGAAACAGGTGATGCCTGTTCTGTTGATTTAGTACCATATATTTCAATTTCATCAAAGCGCGTGTGTCCTTCCACATCAAAAAATACAGCAACAAATCTTGCACGATATGCTTTATCAAAATCGTCCTTAACCGAAACAATAGTATCATTCAGCGTATTTTCGCCGCGTATTCCGTCCCTGCGGTATATTACATCCCATGTTTTACCGTTCTCGGAGGAATAAACAACATACGAGTCAGGCAAAGAAACACCTGCATATGATGCTACAACGAAATTTGTACGGAATCCGGTAATCGCAGAGGTCTTCTCCAAATCGAATATAAACAGCCTGCCGTCTGTATTCGAAACTGCTGAAGCAGACCAAAAAAGTGCTGGATCGGTATACTTGGCACTTTGTGTGTATTCTCCGTCAGTCAGTTTATAAATATCCGATGCCGGTGAAGTCGACACATCCAAATCTATGCTAAGATTCATTGTGAAAACTGAAGGTGTTCTACCCAGAATCAGATTTTTTACTGTATCATAATCCTCGTCACTCTTATCCCAGTAAACAGGAGTAGTAACCTCTTCTGGCAGCTTACCATCGTATTTTGTATCGTAAGTTATTAGTTCCATCTCATTTGTCTTATCTTTCTCACCGTAAGCGTAAACACCAACCTCATCAATATAGGCTTTTCCGCTTTTTTCTGATTTAACTGTATAGCGTATGTAAGCCGCTTTTATTCCGCCTGATAAAGTAAGCTCATAAAGTTTAAGATTACTTTCAGTAATTGTTCTTATCATTAATCCGATTTCAACATATTCTACACCGTCCAGAGAAGCAAAAACCTTTACTTCGTCGGCTGAATAAATACTATTTTTTATGACCTGAAGCATATTAAGGCTGAAATAATTGATTCCCTCGGTAACGCCATCAAGCTTAACGTTAATTTCTATCACAGAAGAATAATTAAAGGTTGCCCAGCCGGTGTCTGTGCTTTCTTCGGCAGCATATACACCGTCGGTCAGCTTTACACTTCCGTTATCATCAGCGTCACCTGTCGTTGTGTAGGTATTGCCTGTATTTATGCAAACCAACTCTTTGTTTCTGTTTAATTCACTTACATAAAGTTTGTCGATTTTTTCTTTAATTGCTGTTGAGTTGTCAGTAATAGAATTAGTGCTTTCCTCACCGGTTTTTCCGTTTTCGCATCCGATTAAAACAGAAAAAACAAAAATAAACATTAATAGAAATGATATAAACTTAGTTGCTTTTGCCTTCATAAAAACCCTCTTTATTAATTTTTTAATTTTTTTAATAAAATTGTTCCACAGCGTGAGTAAGCGATTTTAATATAGCAAAGATCCGGTACAAGCTCTTCGTAAACAGAATCTACACCCTCTGCACAATTAAATTCGATTAGTTCGGCAGGGAAAATTGTTTTAAGATCGCATACGGTTTTTCCGTCACTCGCATAAGCGATAAGGCACAAATCGTCTTTATAATAGAATTTTGCAGTAAGCTCCTCGCTTTTTTCGCTTATACCCTTTTCATCCGCAAAAACGAAGCCCACATATTTCTGATGCCAGTTTTTCTTAAGTTCAATAACCTTTTTTAAGTAACCTAGCTGTTCGGGGTCTTCAAAAAAGCTGTTATCCTCCTCCAGATCGTATACCCAGAAATAAATATCGGTTACAAACGATTTATTTATCATATCCGACGAACGCTGTGCAACATGAACAGGACGCATTGCAAGATTGTTCTTAGGATATACCATGTCAACAAGTCTTTGTTTTGGGAAGGTATAGCGATAAAGCTCGGGAAATGCACCGCTGTGCAGAGAAATGAATGTTGAAACCAAACTGCCATTTACAAGTGACCCGAACAAATCGGAACATCCCTCAATAATAATGGAGATTGGCTCACCGCTTTTTGTTTTAATTTTATTAGCTTTTGCAAGCATATCCTTATAGCCCTCGCACCAATCGTCGGAACGATGGTTGTGGTCCTTGCTGTGACACGTTTTTGGTGGTGCCATTGCAAGCTGGTCGAGATAAACTCCGGTTGCACCAAGGTCAACAACGTATTCGATAGCTTGTAAAAGTCTGTTTTTCCAGCCTTCACTGCTTGCACACATTGTAGCGAAGGAAATGGTTGCGTCACCGTATCCTTCAACTTCAGGCGTACCATCACGTTTTATAACAGCGTTGTCCTTTATAAACTCAGTCAGATGCTCGAACTTTCTGTTTGCAATACGCGTATTAATATAGAAAGAGACTTTAACTCCGTTATCGGCTGCATATTTAAGTCCTGTAGCAAGGTCTTGTTCACTACCAAGGTCTTTATCGGCATAATATTCCGGAAAACCGTTGTCAAAGCCGTCTGTATGCCAGCCAGAGAATAATAAATGGTCGGTATTTAAGCTTTTTGCTTGTTCAACCAACGATGGAATATCCGAAAAGCGATGTACTATTCCGCCATTCTGGTATTTGAAATCATAATGTGCCGCGAGTGAAACACTCTTATTCCACCAAGTGGGTTCTTTAAGTTCTTCAATCTCATGAGCCGCTCTGTATATATCGGCTCCATCGTGCCAATCTCCCTCGTGTAGAGCAATAACTACGTTGTTCAAACAAAAGCTTTCTATATTCTCAACAGTCTTTTCAATGCTGAAAATCATACCGGGGCTGTCCGGACCGAATGTATCCGCTTTAAGACGGCAGATTCCGTTTCGTTCATGCATTCCGAAATAGATTCCACCGTTGTCATCATAAAGATCAAACCATGCCATTGAGGTAGCACCGGAGTATAAAGATGAATAACTATAAAGACCGTCTGCGTTCTTAACACCGCAGCAGCCATCCATATGATAACAATAACGATATTCTTGCCAACGCCAGAAGATGCTCTTGGGTTTCTTCGCAAAGTATTCAACAGGGTTATGAAATTTCATCCCCGAATTATACGGATAAACCAATGTATCGTTTTTATAGTTTTCACCCAGATAGATTCCGCTGATAATAGGAAAGCAGAATTTTTCAACATCATAACCACCGTTATTCTTTACATCAGCGGATAAAATAAGCTTTCCACTGTCATCCGGCAGGAAAATAATAATTGCTAATTGTATATCGTATACGGTTGTTCCGTCTGACAATTTGTTGTAAATTATGTTTATCTCAGTTCCGTTATCCCTTTTAACTTCACTTATTTGTGCTCTAAGATCAGGATTGTTTCTGACCATGACCAGCTTAGGAACACTTAAACGCACCGAGCCTACTAAAATAGAAAACATACTCGGTATGCTGAATGGTGTGCTTTTTATTAAATTATCACCGTTTTGTTTATTAAGCAATTCTAAAATCTCACCAGAGGTTGTATCTATAGCAATAGAAATATATTCATTTCCAAAACGCTTTCTGCTTTTAAACATTGTTTTATTATCCCCTTCTCTATATTTACAATAGTTTACACTAAAAACCCTTTTTTAGCAATACTTTTTGTAAAATATAGGGTGTTTTTTGTTAGGGGGTTGACAAATGTGGTATAATATTACAGATACATTATTTTATATTCCTATTCGGTATTAAAAAATGCTTAGCATTTTAATAAAATTTATTGTAATAGGTAGTATTTTTTGGAAAGGATTTTCATTCATGAATATATGTAAAAACAGGAGATTATTATTATTTTTTATAGTAATTCTTATTACCGCTACGCTGTGCATAACAGCGTCCGCCGATGAATCATCCGACGATGTTTTAAGCGGAGATTCTGATCCTTTGGTAACACTTAGTTATGTTGACAAGGTCATAAAGGAGCTTAAAGAAGAAATACTGAGACAATCGGGAGGTAACACAATCGTAAGCGGTTCTTCTGCTTATGCAGATATCAGTATAGAAAGCGGAAAGATGCTTTTGCTCGGTGTTGACTGTGAATTGATATACAGAGGTGGCGGAGCAGTTATTATAACAACTTCTACCCAAAAAGGTGACGGAGTTACGGATATGTCCATGGGAGCAGAGCTCTTTTCTGGTAAATCGCTTGAATACGGACATGTTTATTACTCGTCAAATTCCGATGCAAAAAAGTATCTATTAATAACCGGTGAAAAAGCGTATTTCACGATTAGGGGCAGCTATGAAATCGGCTAAGATAACAGTAATCTGCATTTTAACATCAGCCTTGGTTTTTGCTTCAGCCTATCAAGCCGAGAAGGTTTATGCAAAACAACCCTCCTCATCTAATACAGTCAAAGTAGGAATATACTATTCTATTCCGGGTAAGGATACAAGCATTTATTCCTGTGCCAACATATCTCATAGCGGTTTTGAGATCGGATATTCAGATAGTAAAAAATTTATTAAGTTGTTTGAATTTGACAATAATAAAATTATAGTTGCTCCCAGCGGTAATTTTTGCGCAAAAAGTTGGGAAAGCGACATGCTGTATCCGGGCTCCATGGGTGAAATTGTCTTTGGCGGATATCATCTTCAATTAAGCGAAATTTATAAAACCTATTCAGCCGCTAAGGCCGCAGCAGAGAACAATCCAAACGCATTTGTTGCTTATTCAAACGGAAAGTATTTTATTCGTATAGGTTCGTTTGTTTCTTATGAAGATGCAGAAATAGAAAAAGAAAATCATTCAGGTAGTCAGGTTGTTTCACCATCGGGAAATGGAATTACACTTTGCGACCTTGAAGTACAAAAAATACTGTTTGAATATGACGATGATATCAATAGCTTTGCACTTCAAGCAAGAAACAACGGGACGGTTACGCTGCCAAACAGTTATTCATATTTCGGCTTTTTTGAATACTTGGTAAATAATAAAAAACTGAACATGATAAACTGTATTGAGCTTGAACAATATGTTAAGTGCGTGATGGCAAATGAAATCGGTACAAACGCATCGGAAGAAGTTACAAAAGCGTTTTCAATTCTTGTTCGTACCGTTCCGCTTACAAGTAAACATGCCGAATACGGTTTTGATGTATGCAACAGTTCCTGCTGTCAGGTATATAAAGGGAATTATCGTGAAAGCCCTATTAATGACGCAATTGTTGATTCTACAAAAGGTAAAATCTTAACCTATGACGGAAGTCCCATATACTGTTTGTATAATTACAGCAATGGTGGAGCAAGCTGCAGCTCAGCTGCTGCATGGGGAAGTAATACTCTCCCCTATCTGACCAGTGTTTTTCAAGAAGAACCGGAAGGAAGCGGTTTTGTGTGGCAAAAGGTTTTCAACAAAGATGAATTGTTTAAATATTTAAAAACACGTAACACATTTTCTACGCTTCGCAGTGAAATAGAAAACGTAGAGATAACAGCAACCGATCCTTATGGATCAGAATATGTTACCGCTTTTGCGGTTTCGGATATTAACGGCAACACCGTCACCGTTTATAATTCTGCGGAAATAAGAGGAATCCTTGAGTTTTATAGTTCGAACTTTAAGGTTCATTATTCTTTTAATACACCTGTTACAGACGTTGACGCTAACAGCGAAAAAGAATATGTAACATCCATAATAACTGCTAAGGGCGTTGAAGAAATTGATAGCTTTGGCAAGACATATGATGTTATAACAGCAAATGGCATATCAAAAAGTATAAAATCCGACTTAATTGTTTTTGATGGTAAAGGAAAAGGACACGGTGTGGGCTTCAGTCAAGTCGGGGCAGAAGCGTTGATTTCGGAGGGTTATGATTATGCATATACACTATCATTTTATTTTCCGGGAACGGTTTTGACTAATATTAACGATTAACCTGGCATTTTATTTGATATATAATAGGAATTTTTAGTAAATAAGACGAAAATAGAACATCCTTTTTATAAAATGTAAAATATTTAATCTCTATTTACAAACACCCCTTGCGAGATGTATAATACTCGTCAAGGGGTGATTTTCAGATATGACTAAATTCGCACTACAAAAACGGATAATAATTATATCTGTAATTGTTACAAGCCTTGCCATTTCGATATACAGAATATTTGTTATACAGAATAATATGGATATTTGTCCAAAAATTGACGATTCAAATTATTACCTAGAAGATAACTTCGAAACATATTTATTTACGGTTATATCAATATTTATAATGCTTATTTTTCTTTTAGCTGCACTCTATTTGGGTCGAAAAATAAAAAATAAACTTGTATGCGGCGAACCTTCAATTATTTTTTCCACATCCTTAAGTAGCTTTATTATTTTAGGATCTTTATTTTTCTATATTTTTTATTTTGCCGAAACTATCGAGCTTACAACCTTAAGGGTTTTTATATTGATATCTGCATTTATCAGTTCAATTTATTTTTTAGTTAACGCGAGTAGGAAAGCAGATACTTGTTGCAATCTTATCACCTGGCTTTCTCTTGCCCCTGTAGCTACATTTGCACTCAGGTTGTTAAATGATTTTATAAGACAAAGCACCACACCCGATGCATCATCTACTCACTTTTTATTGATTTCTATTATTGCTTTTCTTCTCTTTTTTCTCACTGAAAGTAAATTCAAAGCCGGAAACGGAAATATGACCTTATATATAATCTTTGGTTTTGCTACGATTTTATTTTCACTTATTTACACTATTCCTACAATTATATTATCCGCTTTTTGGTATCTACCAACCAATTATACCACACTTTATTCTGTAGTTGATTTATCCTTAGCGTTATATATCGCTACAAGATTAATCCATCTGGAATGTATTGAGTATAATTCCGCAAAAAATGATTTAGAAAAGCAGTCATAATAACATCTATAAACGAATATAGATAAAGCAAAGTGTAAAAAGGAGGACAACCTCTTGAAAAACTATTTGCTTTATTTTTTTATTCTCTTGTTGTGGACATCCTTGATTCCGTTTACTCCGGTTGTAATTAATCATATAGAGAACAACGAAGTAATTACAGAAACAGAAGAAATGTATACTGTTTTGCTTCCAAACGGTGAAACAGCCGAAATGACGCTTGATGAATATGTTCTCGGTGTTATGCTAACAGAAATGCCTGCAAGCTATGAAAAACAAGCTCTTTTCGCACAAGCGGTTTGTATCAGAAGCTATGCAGTATATATTTTGGAACAAGCAAAACATGAAAACAATGATTCACCTCATCCCGATGCTGATTTTTGTTCAAATCCCGATTGTTGCCGAAGATATATTACATATGACGCACTCAAGGCTCTTGCAGGTGATGATAACGCAACAGAACGCTATAACGCGATGAAGGATGCTGTTTATGAAACCAGTGGAGAGATACTTACATATAACGGAAAAACTGCAATGACACTCTATCATATCTCCTCCCCTGCCCGTACCGAAAGCTACGAAAACGTATTTAATATAGCAGTACCTTATCTTACTGCAGTGAATAACGTTGATGAATCGGGATTTATTTATTACGAAAAAGAAGTTAAAATCACCTTTGAAGAGCTGGAAAAACTGCTTATGTCAAACGGTTATGATTATTCATATTCCGAAGGTGAACAGGCATTTGCAACACTCAATGAAAATAAACGAAGTAATTATGTTATGTTTGGTTCCACCGAAATAACGGCTGCAAGATTTGCCGAGCTAGTAGGTTTAAATTCCAATTGCATAGAAATAACAAAAAACAGTGATGGTTACACTATTTGTTCTACCGGTTTTGGAAGCGGATTGGGAATGAGTCAATACGGAGCGAACATTCTTGCTTTACAGGGAAAGACTTATAAAGAAATATTATCATTTTACTTCACAGATACTCAGTTAGTTAAAAGAAAATAATTACTAACATAATGAATATTTTCCCAAGAATAGGCGAAAAATATCTGTGTAAATACATTACACAGGGGGAAATATTATGAATGATAAGAAAAACAACGGATCAAACCCGCAAAAACCCAAAGTAAAAAAGATCAACGGGTATTCTGCTTACATCTATCTTGCGCTTGCGATTTGTATAGTTACTGCGCTGACGATAGGTATTTTAACAATGTCCTATAATTACAACGACATAACCAGCATACCACAGGTAAGCATACCCGATGTATCTATTCCGGATGTAAGTGTACCGGATATCAGCGAAGCTCCTGTTGGCGGTGAAGAATCGGACGTTGATGAAGTAATTACCGATCCCGAGCCTGTTTATGTTTTTCCTGTTGATAATGGGACAATTCAAAAGGAATTTTCAATGGAAGCTCTCGTGTTCTCCTCAACTATGCAAGACTATAGAGTTCATTCAGGTATAGACATCGCAGCAGATTTGGGAAGTGCTGTAAAATCATACACCGACGGTACAATTAAAGAGATCGTAGATGATCCTTTTTACGGTAAAACTGTTGTTATAGAACACGCTTATGGTTTAACTTCGTATTACAAAAACCTAGCTGCTGAATTGCCTGAGGGAATTATAGTCGGCAAAATTGTAAAAGCAGGAGATATCATCGGTGCAATCGGTGCATCAGCAATTAATGAAGCGGCTGATCCATCGCATCTGCACTTTGAGTTAAAGTTAAGCGGAGATCTCATCGATCCGAAGCCCGAGCTTGAGGGAATTGATTAATTTTTGATTTTAAACTAACATTGCACTTCATAGCAAAGAACCGCAGTCTGTAAAAGGATTGCGGTTCTTTGGTTATATTCTTTAAAAAAATATTGTACTAATTTAAAATATATGTTATTATAATTTTAATTCAAATATTTTTTATGGAGGTAATTTAATGAAAAATACTTATTGGTCTACATATGTACAGGAATCAGAGGAGCTTTATCGTTCACGAGCATTACGTTTTCATGATGGAAATAAGGATTTATGGCTCAAGGCTTTTCAGATAGAAAACGGGATGAAGGTTCTTGAAGTCGGCTGCGGCGGCGGTATCTTTTGCCATAGGATAAAAACATATCTGCCGGACACTGATGTTACAGGACTTGACTTTGACACAGGACACATTGAATATGCTAAGACAAAATCATTGGAGTTGAATTTGAATTGTAAGTTTGTAAACGGTGACGCTACCTCTCTTCCATTCGAGGATAATACCTTTGACACTTGCTTTTCACATACAGTAATAAATTTTTGTGAACCGAATGATTTTTTAAAGAACAATACAGGGTATTGAAACCGAATGGGAAAATAATAATATTATGTGTTGTGAATCGCGGAAACAATCCGGAAATTTGGATTCCAAATGAAAATTCCGAGGAAAAGGTACTATTTGACAAGCTCTGGAACGAAGCTGATAAGAATGATTTAAGTAATATTCAGCGATACGAAAACAACGAGAGACGTTATTTCGAATATCTTGAAAAATATAATTTTAAAAATATCAGTGTGGATGTATTAGCTGTCTTGCCATATGCACCAGACAGTTTTAATGCAACTGAAGAAATGGCGACCGAACAAATTAACGAGAACAGGCTTTCAGAAATATGCAGCGTTAAAAAAGCCCAGCGTCTGGCACCAAATGCTTTAACCGATGATGAATACAATCAATTACTTAGTATGATTAACTGTCGTTATGACACACGGCTTGAGCAATATAAAAAAGGTGAGAAGTTATGGGATTATTGTGTAAGCACTGTACTTGCTATTAGCGGTGTAAAAGAAGCATAATTAAAGACCTGTCGAAAAATCGGCAGGTCTTTATAATACTTACTTTTATTATTCTATTTCTATTCTTTTGGTTGTATCAACCTTTGCTTTTTTAGGTACATTAATGCTTAGAACGCCTTCCTCGAGCTTTGCTCTGATACCTGCTTGATCAATATCACCCAGGTAAATGCTTCTTGTCATGGAGCTGGAGCGTCTTTCTCTGTGAAGGTAATTGTCTTTCTTTTCTTCTTTTTCTTCATTTCTGCCAACTGTGATATTAAGATGTCCTTCGTTGATAGCAAGATTGATTTCGTCCTTTTTTACACCGGGCATGTCGCAGATAACGTTAAATTCTTTTTCATTATCGCAAACATCTACCTTAAAGGTATCTCTTGCGAGATTTCTACCGGGTCTGCTATCAGCAAAAAAGTCATCAAGCATGTTGTAGAATTCATTGAAGCCTGTGTTGAAATAATTTTGATTTCTGTTGAATGGTATTAGTGATGCCATGGTTAATAACTCCTTTACATAAATATTTTAAATTTTTAGTTAGCACTCATGTGTTTATTTTGCTAACTTTAATTATATTTTATTCAGATAAAGGTTGTATTTCTACATTACGATTTTAATTTACTGTAAATAAACTGTAACATCGGCACTTAAATATAATTTTTCAGCAATATACACGCTATTCTGCTAATAATTATTAACGTATAGCGATACTACAATGGTGAGCAATTTATTGGTAAAATCAATGTATTCCACATAACAATAAATCCCACAACCTTTGTTTAATAAAAGTCTTGGCAAAATTGAAATGCTGCCAGGTAAAAATCCGACAGTCTTACCTTCCTCTGTCATAACGGTCAGCATTTCTTTATTCGGAGCATCGTTGCTTTCGCAAACTGTAAGCCGATCGCAGACAGTTAATTTTTCAAATATCTCTTCCGAATTATCAAGCGCATAACTGCCTTCAAGTTCCAGTACATCCAACACACAGCCTCTTTTTTGCGATTTATTAAGTTCTTTTACTATATCCCAGCGTTGTTTTTTTATCGATGTGGCTGTTATTGAGTTCTCTTTAAATTTTGTCATTGATTTTTACCTCAATCGATTTATCGAGTGAAAATGAATACAGTACTGCTCTTGCTACCTTTTTTCCTGTCATTGCGCTTACCGCTTTGCAGTAATACTTTAGTTGCTTTTCGTGTCGCTCAACAAGAATCTGTTCACCGCCCTCTGTGGGTAAAAAGTCGGTTTTATAATCGACAAGAGTATAACTGCCATCCACATTCTCAAAAAAGCAATCGATAACACCTTGAATGAGAATGTTCTCACCTTTTGGACCACCGACTATCTCGGCACTCTCACTAAGTGAAAAGCGTTTTTCACGATACAAATATATTGCTGACGTAAATTCTTTATATAAATCAGATGTAAAAAATGCTTCAAGATGTCGGTAAGACAGCAGGTCAAACTGTTCTTCGGTAATCATTTTGGTATTTAATAACCTTTTTGCTTCTTCTGTCACACCATATTTATCAATAAAACCAAAATCTGCGAACTGCATAAAAATATGGTTTGCAGTCCCTTTCTTAGCTCCTGAATCTGCACTTTTACCCAAAAATTGAGGACGACATAGAATCATTTTTTGATTGATATGTGACTTTTTGTCACCGTTAAGCGACAATTCGGAAACAGATAGCTTTGCAGGTATACCGAATAAATCGGAATGTGGATAGATAAAATCAATATTGCTTTTTACTTTTTCTAATAATAATGAATCTGTTTTATCCTGTGAAAAATCGTTTTTATCTGTTATTAAACCTGTTTTAACATACATATTATTTATATCATCAGGTATTATGTAAACATTATAAAAGTCCTTTTCGCAGTTTGTCACCGTTTGTAAAATCCAATCGGAGAAGGATTTTGCCGCAAGCGGATTATATCTTTTTTCATTATAATCAGCCGGTACGCAGGCAGTTATATATAATCTTTCTTTCGCTCTGGTTAACGCTACATAGAGCTTACGCAGCTCCTCGTTCATCGAAGCATCAATATCTGCTACCGCAGATATTCTACGTAAATATGTATCTTTTTTTGTCAGCTTTTCTGCATCTTTTAAACGACAGCTTATACCCAGCTCTCGTGATAACATCAAGTCGCCACCTGCATCCCTACTGCCAAATTGTCTGGCTGCATCTACAACAAAACAGACAGGAAATTCTAATCCCTTTGACTTGTGTATAGACATTATTCGAACAAAATCCCCTTCGGGTTCACAGGATTTTGCATTAGAAAGGTCTCCGCTACGCTCTGCTATTTCGCTGATATACAATATAAAAGATGAAAGTCCCTTAAAACCTGTTTTTTCGAAATTTCGTGTGTATTGATATAGCAAAAGTAGATTTTCCCTGCATTTTTCGCCATTCTCAAATGAAGAAGCACTTGATAAAAGCCCGCTCCGCATATAGAAAAGCCACAGGAATTTATAACATAACATTCCTTGTGCTTTTGTACGGTAGAAGTTTAATTCCGAAAGAAAGTTGCAGCATTTTTTTATAATAAACTTTGGTTCGCTTGCCCTTTTATCTTTAATAAGATATTCACCGATTTTTAATCTTGTACGTTTTAATGTCCCTAAGCAGGATGCCGCAACAACCGAATCATACGTTGATAAACCAAAATTTTTCGAACGTATTATGTAAAGCTCATTGACGGTAAAATTGTAAATCGGACTTCTCATCAGAGCGCAAAGTGAAATGTCATCGGTAGGATTATCCACCGTCTTTAATGCGGATATAGTAAGCATAATCTCAGGCAGTGAAAAAAGGCTCTCATCCTGTTCGGTCATGCAGGGAATTCCCTTTCGCCTTAGTGACTGCTCGAAGATATGTGAACGCCCTCTCACCGCTGAAAAAAGCAGTGCGATATCGCTATATTTTATATAACTACCATCTTCTTTTTTCTGATGTCCTACAAGACGTTTTATTTCAACAGCAATAAAGTCCGCTTCTTTTTCTTTTACATTCTGCTTTATTTCTTTATCTTTATATGTTTCGTCATATGTTGATAAAGCTACCATAACAGGATATATTACCGATTCGCTTTTCTTTGCGTAAACAAGCTCCTCACCCTCGTATTCCTTATTAAAGCGGTTTCCTGAGGTAACTTCTGCAAAAATACTGTTTACAAAGTCTATAATCGGTTTTCCGCAACGGAAATTTTCTTTTAAAAATATTCTGGCATAAGCTGATTCGTTATTGTTAAAATCAGGAAAACTCTCTTTATAATTGACAAAGATATCAGGATATGCGTTACGAAAGCGATAAATGCTCTGCTTGATATCTCCGACCATAAAGCGGTTGTTAGAGCGTGAAAGGAGAGTGAAAATATGATCCTGCAAGGGGTTTACATCCTGATATTCATCTATGTAAATTTCTTTTATATTCTTTTTCAAACGTTCGCATAATTCCGATGGGTAATAAACTTCGTTTTCGTCTTTTTCCTCCAACAATTTTGCAAGAAAATGTTCCAGATCGGCGTAATCCAGAATAGCACGCTTCTTTTTTGCTTCCGAATAAAGCGAATCAAATTGTTTCAACACATTATTCAAAGCTGTTCCTATCCGTGCGGTATTTTGATAATCCTCGGATATCTGCTGTTCGGAGAGACTACAAAATGCCTTTTTAATACGAGTTAATTCTTTTGTTATCCTGCTTTTTTCATTTTTTAAATAGTCCGCGTCCTCTTCGCTCATCCCTTTTGTTTTTAAAGGCGGCAATCTTCCTGCATTCAGGAATTCGGTATAAAGTGATTTATAACTAATTTCTGCGGAGTTAATTAATAATTCTATGTGGTTATATAACACTTCGACAGGTAAAATATTAGCTTCACTTTCTGCGTTATGCGATAAAAATAACATAAGCTCTTCTGTTGCCGCTTTTGTTTCTTCTAGCCAAAAAAATACTTTTTCTTTTATTTTATCTCCAATTACAGTATTGAAAAAGCCTGTTTTTACAAGCTCTGCCTGAGCATATAATTGAATATTTTGTTCCTCCAGCCATTCGTTATAATTATGAAATGCTCTTAGCCGGTCATAAAGCGACAGAAGCTTTTCGATAAGCTCGTCATCGCTCTTTTCACCGCCGAAATTGTCGACAAGCAGTATAAAATACTCGTCATCCTGCTCATACAGAGTATCAACAAGCTCCTCCATACAGGTTCGGGCGATAATTTTAACCTCGGTATCGTCTGCAATCCTCATTTTCGGGGATAAACCAAGTACGGAAAAGTTCTTTTTTATAATATCAAAGCAAAATGAATGTATTGTACTTATTTTAGCACCCGAAAGCAGAAAAAGCTGATTGAAAAGATGACGGTTTTGCGGCATGTCCGTAATAGCAACGGTGAGCGAATTGTACAGCTTCTCTTTTAAATCACCTGCCGCTGCTCTGGTAAAGGTAACAACCAGAAAGTCCTCCACCGAATCTCCTGTAAGAATTCGTTCGGTCAACCTGCGTGTAAGCACAGTAGTTTTACCGCTTCCGGCTCCGGCAGAAACAAGCAGTGTCTTATTCTTAGCTTCAATTGCATTCCTTTGGGACTCTGTCCAGGTCATTTATTCACCTTCTTTGGTATCTTTTAATTCATTTTGCTAACTTCACTGGCAGTTTTGAAACAACCACTTCATATGAGTGATCAATCATCTTGATCAGTTCTTCATCTGACACTATCTTGTTAAGGGTATACAGTATTATAATACGGCTGCTGTATTAGTGGACAATGATAACCGCGAACAACAACATCAGGGTATAAACCTCTATAATATTCACCTGTATTTTTATCGCAATTCAGAGTGATTTTATAATTCTGAGGTTTTGTATACAATTGAGCAAACAATCTATTTCCAACCTTTACACAAACGGGAATTTCACCGAATGGAAAATCCAAATATGCTCCGGGTTTCGATAAGCAATAGTCAATAATCTCGACTGTGTTCATATTATATACCTACTCCGTATATCGGCAAACCGCTTTATAATCGCAGTATTTACACGCGTCATGTATATCATCCAGTCGTTTGGGATTGATACACATATCACCGTCGAAAACACGCTCTGCAAGTGAAATTATCTGCTTTGACAGTTTTTTTTCAAGCTCGGAAAAGCCGTCACTTTCCAAAAGCCGTTTTTCGCAGTTATCGTGATATGTTCCGTCTTTTTTTATTTTTACAGGGATAAAAGCACCACTGCCGCTCTTGTCCATTGCGAGTACTATATTCTGATCTTTTAGAATAACGCCTGTCCGCTTTAATTTTCTGTGCAGCTTTTCTTTTATTTCATCGTCGCTCTCGTCGCCGTCAATGTTTATTGTCGGCAGCTTTGCGGCATAATAAAGTATCCCAGCAGGTTTTCTGTTATCCCCAGCGGCACAATAAGCAAACAGATAGTTTAGCATCTGAGTATCAATACCCTCGTTAATCAAATCAAGTGAAAATTCTTTTCCAAAAGTCTTGTAATCAACTACCCTGACATATGTAATTCCACCTGTAGTATAGGTGTCCACCCTGTCGATTGAACCTCTGACAACAACCTTCTTTTCATCCCCTAAGTCATAACTTACAGGAGGAAGGCTGTTTACTTCGTTATATCCAATTTTAAGTTCAAATCCGACAGGCAGGAAATCACTCTGCGAGAACTCATCCGAAAGATTATGAAGCAATAGGTTTAGTGTCTTTTTCAGGTTTGTATAAGTATGAGTAAAACGTCTGCTTTTACCCTCCAGCCCACCGACAACATCTAAGAAATACTTCTCTGCCAGCGAATTTACCACTTCTTTTATTTCCTCTTCGCTCGGAACAGAAAAAACACCATCTTTTGTTTTTTCAATCAGAAACTGCTCTAGAATTTTATGAATAAAAGTGCCAATTTCAGGAGTAGAAAACTTAATTTTCTTGTTCTTTTTAAGCCTAAGAACATAACCTGCAAAATAAGAGAAAGCACAATAACCGTACCTTTCGATACGGCTTGGCGAGAAGCTGATCTGCTTTTCCTGCATATTTATGTATGCGTTCTTGTCAAAAAGCGGTGTAGTATTCTGTGAAATTCTTACACCTTTATTAATAAGTAAGTTATGTGTAAAAATTTTTATATTGTTATCCTTGATTGTCTGATAGAAAAATGCCGCTGATTCTTTTGAATACAATAAATCGGTTTGGTCTTGCCCAAATCTGATAGTTTTTATTAAAGGAAGCAGTTTTTTTATCCTTGTTATCGCAAGCGAAGGGCGTTTTTGTGTACCCGAAAAATCGCTAACTGGATATGTAAGAATTAAATAATCCGAAGGCGCAGCTGCTGCGGTATAAAATAAAAAGCGTTCTCTGTTTTGCTGTTCGAATTTAGGAACACCGATATTACAGCCTGCTTCTTCAAGCAACATCAACTCATCATCCTCGAAAAAGTTATCACCACTTGCATAAGCTGGAAAAACTCCATCGATAACACCTCCTAGTATCTGTGCTTTACAATCGTCAGGACGAAAAAGAGAAGCGTCACCTATTCTTATCTGATCAATCGAGGTCGGAATTGATCCGACGGTATATTCGTCACACATCAACTTAAGAAGCTCGTATAGTTTGCTTGCGTTTACCTTCTCAGTACCGCTTATTTTATAAAGTTGATCAAAAATATTCATCAGCATATCCCAGAGCTGTCGTTCTTTCTGCGCTTCATCCTCGTCACCTTTATCACGCAGGTATTGTGCTTTCTCCAACAACCTCTTGTCAGCTTCGCAATCAATAAGATGCTTATACAACGCTTCTACTGCACTTGAAATGGTTATGTCTTTTTGAATAAGAGTCTGCCTTAAATTAGATAGATAAGGCATTATTTTTTCTTTGGCACGGTTTACAACAAGCAAAATATGCTCACTATATGAAGAAAGTACCTCGCAGTAACCGTCTGGGTTCATCTGCCATTCGCTGCCGTCATACCATTTTTTACCTCTTATATCCCACATTTCGGCATAACGTAAAAGAATGTCGCTCTCTCCGACAGAAAGGGGCGTAAAACCAGTCTTGATAAATTTTTTTATACTGGAAACAGTAAAATCGGTAATAACCGCTTCAAGACAGGCAAAAATAAACGAGAGTAGCGGTTTTGTACTTAGTTCATCCTTTTTCGACATATAAAATGGTATATTATTTCTTTCAAGCACAACGTCAATTATCCCCTCGTATTCGGATAATCCTCCGAATACAAGCGAAATATCACGGTAACGCAACCCTTTTTCACGTGAAAGCCTTATAATCTCGGATGCAATGGCTTCCGCTTCCTCAAAGCTATTTTTTGCTTCAATGATACGAACCGAATCGTTTATTTCTCCAAGAACGGAAGTTTCGACCTCCCATAGATATTTTTCAATATGAGAAAGCAGCGACGAGGAATGCCGTTTACACTCACTTGTGTAAATATCGTTGCTTACTCCGCCTGTATGCCTTTTTATTCTGTTTGCACTTGCCAGATTGTCTTTAAATAACGCACTTTCTTGATTATCACACGTGAAGGAAATATATGTATCTTCACTTTGTCTTACAATATGCATAATTATCGCATATTCCTGTTCAGTAAAGGTGTAATATCCGTCTATAAAAACAATGTAATCCTTGAAAAATGAATACTCTGCAAGCTCGCTTTCTAACATAGTCAAAGCGTCACATGGATCAATTAAATCCTGCGAGAAATGCTCTTGATAGCTCTCATAGATAATAGAAATATCCTTTAGTTTGGAATATAAACGCCCATTAGATTTAACAATACCATTTTCGGCTGCTTCGGAAAGTTTTTCATATGAAACGCCGCTTGCTTTCAATCGATTTATTACCGAAATAATGCTCTTTACAAAATCGCTGTTAGCGCTGACATTCTTATATTCGCCAAGCTTGTCCGCAAGGCTGTCCAGCGTCAGGGACATAAGAATATCTCTGCCACCATCGTCAATATATTTTACAGCTAGGTTCCCATATTCACGTGCAATTCTATTGGGCAGACGTTCAAAGTTAAGTACCTCAATGCTCATGTTATAACCGTCACCGAGAAATTCGCTTAGCTTTTTCTCAGCAGAGAGCGATTGCTGCTCGGGAACAATGTAAAGGCATTTTCTGCCTTTTCTAAACGCTTCCTCAAGCTTTAGCAGCATATATTCAGTTTTTCCACTGCCTGCTCTGCCCATCACTCGGTGAAGCATATAGAAATCCCCTTCTATGTATATATGTAAAGGTTGACTTCTCAACCTTTGTAAAATAATTCAAGTATCTTAAATCTAAAAACATACTTCTTTGAGGTATAAACCTTTGTTCCGTTATTACTTATACCCATGTTGATAAGACTTTTTTTAGCAGAGGAAGCGTTTGTACAAAGTGGCGGAAACAGAACGCACCACCAATTATGTCCCTCAGCGTTACCCATGTTTATCCTCAACGAGTAATATTCACCAGCCGGAAAAGAGATACCATCATATTCACGGGTTGGGTATGCTTCCTTACCCCACTGCGCTTGTGCAGTATAATTTTGACCGTTCTCTGAAATAACCCTGTTTGCTATTTGCGCAAATTGCGTTCCAAGCTCTTCCATCTGGTCAAGCGGCAACTCGTTTGATTCAACATCTGTAAAAAGGTCACCGCTTTCGGCTATTATAGCATCTCTGACTTTTAATTTTAGCTGCTGGTCACTGTCGGAATCCGAGTTAGCTAAAATATGTAGTCTTATAACGCTTTCATAAATCTTATTTTCATCACGCGGAACAAAGCAATCGATTGTTAAAAGTATTAAAAAAGCAAGGCAGAACGATAATATCGATTTAAAAACTACAGTGGTTTTTTTCATTTAAAAATTTTCCTCCGATAATAATTTGTTACAAAACTATTATTGGCGGTAAATCAAGACTTCAAGCTATTTTTTATCGTCCTTATTTTCCTTCTTTTCCTTTTTAGTGCCGTTTTGCGTCTTTTTTTCCTTTTCTTTTTCATTATCTGATTGACGCATAATATGCAAAAGACTTTCACATATTATTCTTAAACCTGCTGCCTGTAAGGCAATGGATAAAATATATTCGGGTAAATCATTTTCTTCAAGGTTATTGTCCAGATTATTAGCTGTATCGATCATGGCTTTGTCAATATATTCGTTTAAAAGCTCATAAAAACTCTTTGCATCAACATCTCCACCCTGTTTGCCCAGCAAATATTCCATGTTATTAACACTCATTACAGGCTTTAATGCACAAATTGCAGTTAAAAACGCAAGGTGTTCTTTTCCGTACTTTTTTCCGTTCGGACGAGGAAGCACACCAGCTTTAATGTAATTATTAATCATCGCACCTGTCAAAGCTTCCTCACCCTCTGAGGGCAGAGCCTGCCTTTGCATATACGAAAGCACCTGATCTTTATATAGTTCAATATCGGGAAACTGCTCCCAGCCTACAGGCCTTGTTGTACGCAGTTTTTCTTTTAATTCTTTTATCGATTCCATATTTCTGCCCCCGATTTATTATGCTTATATTATTTATATCATAATTTTTATTAATTGTAAATAATTAAATTTCCCTCTTGACATATTGTTAATTGCGTAATATAATATCGATTATCATATTATACAATGTAAAGGATATTTTTATGAAAGTTTGTGTATTCGGTGACTCTATAGTAAAAGGCGTGATTTATGACAGTAAAAAGCAGAGATATTCTATGCTTAAAGATAATTTTATAAATATGATTCAACAGCATAGTAATATTGAAATAGAAAGCATAGCTTGTTTTGGTTGTACAATTACTAAAGGGATGAATCTGCTTGAAAAGGTAGAAAATGAGCTGAAAAATTACGATTATACCTTTCTAGAGTTCGGTGGAAACGATTGTGATTTTAACTGGGCAGCAGTAGCAGAAAATCCCGATATTAATCACGATTGTAACACACCTATTGAGGATTTCAAGGAAAAATATATTTATATGATAAAAAAAATTCAAGCAGCAGGAAGCCGTCCTGTTTTGGTTACACTTCCGCCGATAGATTCAAAGCGATTTTTTAATTGGGTAAGTAAGGGTCTGGATAAAGAAAAAATACTGGGGTTTTTGGGGGACGTTGAGCATATCGGACGCTGGCAGTCAATGTATAGTGATGCTGTAAAACAGATATCAAAGTTATTTAACCTACCCCTATTTGATATAAGAAGCATTTTCTTTAATCAAAAAAACAGTATAACCGATTACCTATGCGAGGACGGAATTCATCCAAATAAAGAAGGACATAAACTTATATATAGAGCGATAGCAGAAAGAACAAGTCTTGTCCCGATGATGGTATAATAATAAATCGTAATAAAAATTATAGACAACGGTTATTTTCCGTTGTCTATTTTGTATTTTGCTCATAATCTGCACAACTTATCAACCGGAACACCGTTTTCAAATTCTGATCTATTGAATACAAATCCATAATCAGAAAATATTTTTTGCTCATTACGTATTATTTCTGCATCACACTTAATAACATTCACTGATATCTGTTTATCTGTATCCAATTGACTCAAAGATCAATAAGTAATTTACTTACAGAATTAAAATTAGCTTTATGAGATACACCAAAAAATGTAATCCGATTGTATGTTCTTGAAAAAGCAATAATGCCTAAACAATTTGTGCCAATACTATCTATTGCCATAATTGCTTCTTTTTTTGCAATTTTTGTATTCATATAACGAGAAAAAGCAATATCTTTTTCGTTACCATCATACCATTGGATTAAGTTTCCGACCAGTTCCTTAACATATACATCATACTCGTGTGAAAGATTTAACCACTGTAAAATGTCGTTTTTTCAACAACTTTTAATGAAATATCAGTCATAAAACACACCTAACCAAATATAAATAATTTATATAAAATTATATTACTTTTATGCAAACAAAACAGAAATTTATATATTACACCGTCGTTCCATGAAAAGCGTAATACCCTTTATCTTTAAGTATTTCGGCACAGTTAACTGCCATTTTTCTGCTTTCGAAAATACCGAATACCGACGGTCCGCTTCCGCTCATAATTGCGTTTAATGCACCATTCTCGAGCATTAATTTTTTTATAACCGAAACAAAAGGTCTTTTATCTATGCAGATTTCTTCGAATACATTACCGAGTCTTGAAATAATTCCTTCTCTGTCGCCTTTATTAATCGAATTTATCATACCGTCGTTATCTATATAGGCAAGGTTTGTTCTTTTATCAAAATCAGCGTACATAACAGGGGTGGACATACCTTCTCCGCCGATGGAAATTACAACAAACATCTGCGGAACATGCTGTAAAGCGGTTATTTTTTCGCCGATCCCCTCGCATAAAGCTGTTCCGCCCTTAATACAAAAAGGGATATCCGCACCAAAGGTAGCTCCTATTTTACATAGCTCATCATCGGAGAGTTTTGTTTTATACAGGCGGTTTAGCGCTCTTAAAGTAGCTGCCGCATCAGTACTGCCACCTGCAAGTCCTGCGGCAACCGGAATTCGCTTGACCAGATTAATTTTCGCACCGCTTTTTATTTCGGTAAACTCAAAGAACCTCTCACACGCCTTGAAAATAAGATTACGTTTGTCTGTTGGAATAAATCGCTTGTCGGAATAAATTAAAATATCTTTTTCTTTCTCAACATCAAGAATATCACAGAGAGTAACGGTCTGCATAACTGTTTTTATTTCGTGATAACCATCATCTCGCTTATTTAAAACATCAAGAGTAAGATTAATTTTAGCATATGCTTTTTCTGTCATAATCGAAAATACCCTTTCGAAAACAATATAACGAATTTATAAACTCTTTACAAACTCATCTAAAAGTGTCAGTGCTTTATCAATCTGACGAATGGAATAAGCATAGGAAATTCTGACAAAGCCCTCTCCACAAACCCCAAAAGCAGTTCCCGGAACAATTGCGGCACCTTTTTCCATTAATAAACGTTCGCAGAATTTTTCGCTTGTCATGCCATAATGCGAGATATCCGGGAATACATAAAATGCACCCTCCGGCATGAAACAATCTATACCTATTTCTTTTAAGCGGTTTATTATATATCTTCTTCTGGAATCATATTCACCCTTCATATATTCAATATCGCCATCACCGTTCTTTAAAGCCGAAACAGCAGCAAATTGACTTGTTGTAGGTGCACACATTATTCCGAACTGATGTACCTTAGCCATCTGTGCTGTAAAAAGCTGTGGAGCTAATGTATAACCAAGTCTCCAACCTGTCATTGCGTATGCTTTTGAAAAACCGTTGATAATTATAGTTCGTTCACGCATACCCTCAAGTGTTGCTATCGAAGTATGCGGTTCATCGTAAGTAAGCTCGGCATAAATTTCATCCGATATAACAACAATGTTAGTTTCTCTGATAACCTCGGCAATCTGCTCAAGATCGCGCTTATTCATACAAGCGCCTGTAGGATTGTTGGGGAATGGAAGCACAAGTGCTTTTGTTTTTGGTGTGATTGCTTCTTTTAATTCTTTTGCCGTCAGTTTAAAAGAGTTTTCTTTTTTAAGACAAATCGGCACAGGAACACCGCCGGCAAGTGTAACAAGCGGAGAATAACAAACAAAACAAGGTTCGGGAACAATAATTTCATCCCCTGCATTTGTCAGTGTCCTTATTGCCATATCAATAGCTTCACTACCGCCGACAGTAACAATTATTTCGTTTTTCGGTGAGTATTCAAGCCCAAAACGACGTGATTGATATTTTGCAATTTCCTCACGCATCTCCATAATACCGTTGTTAGAGGTATAATAGGTTCTTCCCTGTTCCAGACTTTTTATACCTGCTTCCCTGATATGCCAGGGCGTAACGAAATCAGGCTGTCCTACCGTAAGCGATACAACATCCTTCATCTCGTCCAGTATGTCAAAAAATTTTCTTATACCGGACGGCTTGATATTTACAATCCTGTCCGACAAAGTTTCTTTATAATCAAACATTACCAAGTATTTCCTCTCTTATCGGTTGTGTCGGGTTCAAAGATAACATCGTTATCCTTATACTTTTGTAAAACGAAATGGGTCGCCGTTGAGGTTACCCCCTCAATGGTCGCCAGCTTTTCCGCTACAAATACCGCCACATCACGCATCGTCCTGCACTCAAGAGTTAGCGCAAGGTCAAAACCGCCCGACATGAGATAAACACTTTTTACTTCCGGGAAATTTGCGATTTTCTCAGCAACACAATCAAATCCCCTGTCCTTTTGAGGAATAGTTTTAAGCTCGATCAGAGCAATAACGCTTTCTTTACCTGTCTTGTCCCAATTTATAACCGTTCGGTAGGAAAGGATACTGCCTTCTGCTTCACACTCGTCAATTACAGCACGAACCTTCTCTTCTGTTGTTCCGAGCATAACGGCAAGCTGTACAGGGGTAAGTCTTGCATCGTTTTCGAGATGTGTTAAAATTTTGTTTTTCATATTAAAAATTGCCTTTCTTCTACATTTTTTCTAAAAACGGTTTACGGTTTTTGTATCTGGTGATATATTTAAAACCAAAAGCCTTTAGCTTTTCTCTTGTTTCTTTTATATCAACACCTAAATCACGAGCGTAATGTGCATCACTTCCGATAGTAATCATCTCACCGCCCAGTTCCTTGTAAAAACGGATTAAATCATCATTAGGCATCGTCTGACCGAGTCCCTGACGGATACCCGAGGTATTCACCTCAAGGCTTATACCTTTTTGTATAATTGCTTTTAAAATTTCCTCAAATAACTCTCTGCCCTTATTTTCAAGGTCAAGCAGTTTTTCTCTTCCCGCAAATTTCAAATAACGAAACGGATAAGTTATATGTGCAAGTGTGCAAAAGTTTCCCCAATGGATAAGCTCTTTCATCTCCAAAATATATTTATCCCAGAGTAAAAGCAATTCGGCATCGGTTACTTCATTTATTTTTAGTTCAGCAAAATCAATTATACCTCTGACTGAATGTACCGAGCCGATTACATAATCAAAAGGATAACGCTCCAACAAAAGATTTGTTTCAAGCGGCATATGGCTTGCTTGACCGATTTCTATTCCGAAAAGCAAGCTCAATTTATCGAAATATTTTTCTCTTACCCTTAAAATATCTCTGTAAACTCCGTTTATATCAAGCTTCGGGAATGCCCCATAATAAATTCCGTCTATGTCACAATGGTCTGTAATTGCAATTTCGGTAAAACCTCTTGCAATTGCTGTCTCACACAGCTCGTCTACAGAATTTCCTTTTCCCTTTGGAATATCACCCGAATATAACGAGTGCATATGATAATCATACATACCTTTAAATACCTTTAATTTTAATTATTTTGCATTTTAACACAAACAACTATACTTTGCAACATAATTTAATTATCAAAACATACTGATCTGATCGGAAATAGGCAGTCCGCCAAGGCAGTTATTCTGTAATAATAAATCAACTACATTCTTGTTAAGGGAAGCAACTGTTTTCAACTCCTCAAGAGTGGTTGCTGTGCTGTTCTTAATAGCATTATAGATATTCTGAGCTGCTGTCTCACCAAGCCCATTTAATGCGCAAAGTGGCAGACGAACCTTGCCGTCCTCAGGGACAAATGCAAAAGCCTCTGACTTATAGATATCCACAGGCAAAAACTCTATACCTCTTGCAACCATTTCCGCAGCTATTTGCAAGAATACGATAGTATCCTCGTCCTTTGCGGTCTGTTCGGGTATACTCTCATATTCCTCAAGCTTTTTGCGGATTGCGTTACCACCTTCCATAACAAGCTGACCGTCAAAACTATCTGACTTTACAGTAAAATAACTTGCATAAAAAGCTACCGGCTTATAGACCTTGAACCAACCAATACGCAAGGCAGCCATTAAATAAGCAGCAGCATGTGCTTTCGGAAACATATAATTTATCTTTTTACAAGAGGCAATATACCATTCAGGAACATCGCATTTTCTCATCGCCTCTTCCATTTCAGGAGTAACGCCTTTACCTTTACGCACGCTTTCCATTATTTTAAAAGCCATTGGGCTTTCAAGATCCTTATGCAGGAGGTAATTCATTATGCTGTCTCTTGTACCGATTATTTCATTAATGGTACAGGTTCCGTTTTTAATCAGTTCGTCACCGTTACCAAGCCAAATACCTTTGCCATGAGATAACCCTGAAATTTGAACTAGTGCGGAAAAGTTCGTTGGTTTTATATCAATAATCATCTGTCGGACATATTTTGTTCCCAGTTCGGGTAGCCCGAAGGTTGCAATATCACTGCCAATCTGATTCGGCTTAACACCGATACTCTCTGTTGACAGAAGAAGCTCCATTACATTTTTATCATTCATCGGTAGCGTTCTTACGTCGATTCCTGTATATTTCTCAAACATTTTATATAGTGTCGGAGCATCATGACCGAGAATATCGAGCTTTAAAACAGTATCGTGTAAATATGTAAACGCAAAGTGGGTTGTTATAACTCCACTGCTTGATTTATCAGCAGGATGCTGAATCGGTGTAAAGTCATAAATCTCATATTCCTTTGGAATAACTATAATTCCACCGGGGTGTTGCCCTGTGGTACGCTTTACGCCTACCATTCCACTGACCAGACGGTTTTGCTCTGCTTTTGTGAGGTTCAAATTCTTTTCCTGCAGAAAATCTCTTACAAAACCAAAACAGGTTTTTGACTGAAGAGTACCGACCGTTCCAGCACGGAATATATTTTCCTTTCCGAACAATACCTCGGTGAATTTGTGTGCTTCTCTTTGCACGTCACCTGAGAAGTTAAGGTCAATATCGGGTGCTTTTTCACCATGAAAGCCTAGAAATGTCTCGAACGGAATGTCGTGTCCGTCTTGAAGCATTTTTACACCGCAATCCTCGCAATCCTTGTCCTCCAAATCAAAACCGCTTCCGATACTGCCATCAGTAAAGAAAATAGTGTTTTTGCACTTTGGACAACGATAATGCGGTGGTAGTGGATTGACCTCGGAAATTCCAGCAAGCGTAGCTATAAAAGACGAGCCGACCGACCCTCTTGAGCCTACAAGATAGCCATGCTCCTCGCTGTTTTTTACAAGCTTGCGTGCTATAATATAAAGCACCGCAAAACCGTTCTTTATAATTGAACTTAATTCCTTTTCAATACGTTTTTGAACTATTTCGTGCAGTGGGTCGCCATACATTTCCTTGGCGGTTTTGTAGCAGATATCGACTAACTCGTCCTCTGCACCTTCAATTTTCGGTGCAAAAGCACCATCTGGAATAGGCTTGATTACCTCAACCATATCGGCAATCATTCGAGTGTTTGTAATAACAACCTCTTCCGCTTTTTCGGTACCAAGGAAAGCGAACTCATCAAGCATCTCCTGTGTGGTCTTGAAATAAAGGCGTGTGTTTCGGTCAGAGTTAGAATATCCCATTCCATACTGCAGTATCTTGCGGTATAACTCATCATCCTCTTCAAGAAAGTGTACGTCGCCCGTAGCACATACAGGTTTTTTCAACTTTTCACCCAGCTCAACAATCTTTTTAACATTCGCACATAACTGTTTTTCGGCTGCTGCTTTATCTACACCGAGCTTGTCCTCTTCAACAAGAAAGTAGTTGTTTGAATTTGGCTGAATCTCCAGATAATCATAAAAGGAAGCAATTTTTATTAAATCACCATTGGATTTGTTGTCAAGTATTGCCTGATACAATTCTCCGTCAACACAGGCACTGCCTAAAATTAAACCATCTCTGAAATCCTTTAAAAGCGTCTTGGGAATTCTGGGGAAACGGTGGTAATAATCAATATAAGAACGGGAAACTAATTTGTATAGATTTTTCAGACCTGTAAGATTTTTTACCAAAATAATAATATGATGATATTTTAATCTCTTCGGATCGGAATTCCGTGCCATATCATCAAGTAGCATATCTATGTCGGCAATTCCGTTTGCAGCCAACTTTTTTATAAGCTGTTCAAAAATCTTTGCAAGCATCTCGGTGTCATCCCCTGCACGGTGATGGTCGAATTCGCCCAGAGAAAAATACCTTGCAAGCGAATCAAGAGTATGCTTTGAAATATCAGTATTCAAATATCTTGACATGGAAACAGTATCAAGATAAGAATTAGTAAATTTAATTTTATTTTCGGTAGCAACCTTGCGGATAAAACCGATATCAAATGGTGCGTTGTGTGCAACAAGCATATGATCGCCTGCGTAATTTAAAAAAGCCTTTACAGCATCCTTCTGGCTGGGAGCATCCTTTACCATGTCGTCGGTAATGCCTGTCAGATTTGTTATGTTCTCAGGAATAGGCATATCAGGATTGACAAAAGTCTCAAAGCGGTCGATAACTTCGCCATCATGGTATTTTAAAGCACCGATCTGAGTAATTCCGCAGTTCTGTGGTGAAAGACCTGTTGTCTCTATATCAAAAACTATAAAAGTACCATCTTTAAAAGCAATATTATTCTCGTGTGAATATTCATAAACCGCTCTTGCGGTATCATCGACTAAATAGCCCTCCATACCATATATGGGCTTGACGTTCTTATTCTTTTTACAGGCTAACATGATTTCAGGAAAGGCTTGAAGGTTACCGTGGTCGGTAATCGCAACAGCAGGCATTCCCCATTCGGAAGCTGTACGTATTATATCCTCAGGGACAGTCAGAGCATCGAGTGCAGACATATTTGTATGTAAATGCAATTCCACTCGTGGTGTCGGATGAGTATCTTTCCTGCTGATATTTTTTACCACTGCAACAAAGTCAGCCTTGACAACAACTTCGCTGTCGAACTTGTTGAATGCTGCTTTTCCTTCAATAACAAGATATGCAGGAGCTTTCGGCAAATCAAGAGGTTTGTCCTTATCTGCAGAAACCCTGACTATGACCGAAGCAACAAGATCGGTCATATAAAACTTGTAGTTTATCTTGTTTCCATCATAATTATCCTTGGATTCAACATCAAACAGCTTTCCGGCAAACCGTATTGTATTTCCATCTTTTATTGATCTTATCGGCATCAGGTCATCATACTTGCTTTTACCGAAAACAGGTATCTGGTTCTCCATATTAAGTTTAAGCTTGCCTGTCTTTACTATGAATTTATTCTCATCTTCAAAAATAACCTCATCCTCATCACCCACAGGAGCAAAGGAATTTATTTTTTCAGCAAGCGTTTCTACTTCTTTTATCTGCGTGTAGGCTTTACTAGCAGCTTCTTTAAGATTTTCAAGCCCTTGAGCCTCATAATAATCGGCAACCTGTCCCTCAAGATAAACCTTTATATTTAACGCAAACTGATGCGAAATACATTCTTCAAAAAATTTGTCTACGCCGCTTTCGATCAATAGTGGTGCGGATAACCCGTCTCGCAAGGAAACAGTTAAACTGCGCTCGTCGGGATTGTATTCTGTTTTACAACCCTCGAAAAAACCGTTCACAATACTGCTGTCAAAATAACGCTTTATTATAGCAACAAGGCGTTTTACACAGTCTTGATTAAAACATGAGGATGGAAAGGACGGAAAAATACGAACTTTTGTTAGCTCATAAGTGGATTTTATATTATCCTCAAGTTCAAAAAGGCGCTTGCAATCAACAAGCTCCAAAAAGCCTGCGTCGATCTCAATCGCCTTATTATCCTTATCAATCCTAACCTTGAAGGAGTTCATTTTTTGAAGTATTCCTACTTCTGACGAACTTAAATTCAAGCGTTTAAACGTCTTTTTAAAATCTTCCAACATTTTATGTATCCTCTATTTATAACAACTGCCTTATCTCGCTTAATAATATCTCTATAATTTCGTTTTCGTTTATTTTCCTGATAATTTCACCTTTTCTGAACAAAACCGCTTCTCCCTTACCGCCTGCAACGCCTACATCGGCTTCTCTGGCTTCACCGGGACCGTTTACAATACAACCCATCAATGCAACATTAATTTGTTTGTCACAGGTTATCTTATCAAGCTCGTCCTGAAGCTTATTAGCTATCGGAATAAGGTCAATACCGGTTCTTCCGCAAGTGGGACAAGCAATAAGGTTTATTCCTTTTTTTAACTTTAACGAACGAAGAATATAATTTGCAGCTTTAACCTCATTAACAGGGTCGTCCGTGAGCGAAACACGTACAGTATCTCCTATTCCATCAGCAAGTAACGCACCGATTCCTACCGAGGACTTGATAATTCCGTATCTTGCAGTGCCTGTCTCGGTAACTCCGAGATGCAGAGGATATGTGCTTCTCTCGGCAATCAATCTGTTGGCTTGTATCATGGTAATAACATCTGAACTCTTTACGGATAAAACAATATTGTTAAAATCGAATCTTTCAAGTGTCTTAGCTGCCATTAAGGCACTCTCACAGAGTGCCTCGGGTGTCGGTGAACCGTATTTTATTAGAATATTTTCTTCAAGCGAACCGCTGTTTATACCGATCCGAATCGGAATACTTTTCTCTCTGCAAATGTCGGCAACCTTTTTTATTCTCTCGTCACTGCCAATGTTTCCCGGGTTTATTCTTATTTTAGAAATTCCGGCGTGAGCGGCTTCAAGTGCCAGTTTATAATCGAAATGTATATCCGCAACCAACGGAATAGTCGTATTTTCACGGAAATATGCTATATTCCTTACCGCATCCATATTATTTACAGTAAATCGGACAATATCGCAGCCTGCTTCCTCAAGCTGTTTTATTTGCCTGAGTGTGGCTTCCCTGTCAGAGGTTGGCGTATTTGTCATCGACTGAACAGCAATTCGGTTTGTTTCGCCTATTTGAATGTTTCCTATGTTTACAATATCAGATTTTCGCCGTTTCAAAAAATCACCATTCCTATTATCAATATTAAACAACGAGAAATTGATAGCGGGAATTGTTCTTTTTTAAAGCACAAAACCGCATTTGAAAATTTATTTTCAAATTTACCTCTAAAATAGACTTATAAAATCCTTGAAGAATATCAACACCGTAGCAGTCAATAAAAGTACCATGAAAACAGCACTTATTGAACGTTCAACCTTTTTATTAATCGGTTTTTTCCTTATAGCCTCTATCAGACAAAACAGAAGCATTCCACCGTCAAGCACGGGAATTGGCAGTAAATTGAATATTCCGAGTGAAATTGTTATTAATACAAGGTAAGTCGAAAGGGTTCGGACTGTATCACCGAACGTTACTTCATCACTTTTAATTCCTTGTTCAATAACATTACCTATCTCGTTACCGATACCGACAGGACCTGATATGGCATCAACTCCATATCGTCCTTTAATAACATCTGCAAGTTGATCTATGGTCATATATACTGATGAAATTGACTGATAAAAGGACTGGTACAAAACATTACCGACCGTTTTTTTCTCAGAGTTTATTTTAAAATCAAGTGTACCGAAATTTACCCCCTTATTGTTCTCTGTGGGAAACTGAACGTTATATAGCTGAACCTTTTCTCCGTCTCTTAAGACTGTTATATCAAGCGGTTCGATTCCGTCAGTTGCTATTTTATAATACATATCAGTAAAAACATAAACATTCTTACCGTTTATTTCAATAATTTCATCATCAATCATAAGTCCGTTTTGAGAACTTGTTGCACCCTCATTAAATTTTGAAACCGTTGTTGTATAGATATTATCTCCGGTTATAACAAGCAAGCTCATTATAACGAAACCTAATGCCAAATTCATAACCGGTCCTGACAAAGCAATAATAGCACGCTGCCATACAGGTTTTTGGTCAAGAGGAACTTTACCCTTGTCTTTTTCTTCTATTTCATCGGAATACTCTCCGACCATGCTTACAAAGCCGCCGATAGGAAAAGCACGGATAGAAAAGGTATTTACTTTACCTTCCCAGCTAATTATTTTAGGACCCATTCCTATTGCAAATTCAATTATACCCACACCGCAGCGGCGAGCTGCAATGTAATGCCCCAGCTCATGAATAAAAATGAGTAAGCCAAAGATAAATACTGTAATTAAAATCGTAGAAATTGATGATAAAATACCTGACATAAATACCTTTTTCTCCAACGAATTTTTTTAAAGTAATAATTATTATCGTTGGTAAAATAATTATATATTAACAAATTCTCTTGCTGCCTTATCTGTTTCCATTATGTCGTCAATAGTGGGATTTTTAATAAATTCTGAGTTTTCGTAAGCTCTTTGAACCTTATCAAAAATATCAAGATACTTTATTTTACCATTTAAAAATAACGCAACCGCAGCTTCGTTAGCACCGTTTACCGCAGCCGGAAGGTTTCCACCTTTTTTTATTGCTTCTCTTGCCAATGGCAGCAATGTAAATGTCTCTTCATCCGGTTTTGCAAAGGTAAACGCACCGACAGAACAGAAATCCATTCTCTCAACAGAGCATTCCAAACGGTCTGGGTATGTTAACGCGTATTGAATACATAACCGCATATCAGGCTTGGCAAGTTGTGCAATAACAGCATTGTCAGAGAATTCTACCATAGAATGTATGATACTCTCCCTGTGAATTATTACTTCTATATCCTCGGGAGCGACAGAAAATAGATGTACAGCTTCTATCAGCTCAAGTCCTTTATTCATCAATGTTGAAGAATCAATAGTTATTTTTGCTCCCATGCTCCAGTTGGGATGCTTTAGCGCATCGGCAGGGGTAATATTCTCTAATTCGGCACGTTTTTTTCCGTAAAAAGGACCACCCGACGCTGTTAACAATATTTTTTTCGGCTTAACTCCGCCCTGAAGACACTGGAAAATTGCAGAATGCTCGCTGTCAACGGGAAGGATTTTTATACCCTTATCGCTTGCTCTTTTTATAACTACCTCACCGCCGGCAACCAGAGTTTCCTTGTTGGCGAGAGCGATCTGCCTTCCGCTTTCAATTGCGGCAAGTGTAGGTTTAAGACCCCTTATGCCCATAAGTGAGTTTAATAACAGGTCTGCTTTTTGTTCAAATGCAATTGTTTCAAGCGCTTCATCACCTGTAATAACCTTAGTTTTTGTATCCGCTAGTGCTATTTTAAGGCTATTATATTTCTCATTGCAAACCCAACAAAATTCGGGCTTGAAAAGACGGCATTGTTCCTCTAAAAGGCTGTCGTTATTATAACCCGAAAGTGCTTTTACATTCAAGTCTAGCCGTTTTGCAACTTCAAGCGCCTGTGTTCCTATCGAGCCTGTTGAGCCGAGTATAACAATATCCTTAACCATTTAAAAAACTTCCTTAAATTATATATAAAGTTATATAATACTCAAAATAATATATGCTCCTATTGAGAGTGGCAGTATGCTGTCAAATCTGTCCAGCACTCCCCCATGACCTGGAAAAATATTTCCGTAGTCCTTAATGCCATAATGTCTTTTTATTGCCGAAGCAGAAAGATCACCTAACTGAGAAGCTATACTTGCAGGGATTGCTATCAGGCAGTATTTTAAAAACGGAAAACTACCACCTGCAGAAACTATAACCAACCCGAAAACTGTGAAACAAAAAACAGCACCAATAATTCCAGATATCGCTCCTGCTATCGTCTTTTTTGGACTTAATCTTGGGCATAACTTTCTTTTACCGAGTAAAAAGCCGCCAAAATATGCAAAGGTATCGGTACTCCACGCTGCTATAAAAATAAGAGCATATCTTGCAGGTGCCATGTCCCTCACCAAAACAAGTAAAGCTAGTGCAACAGAAGTATAAATGAATCCGAACAACATTGTTGTAGCCGCAGGGATATCAATTTTCCCAAAGCCTAGTACCATTAAAAAAAGAAGATATATAAAAACTAAAAGACCGGCAATTCCAAGCCACTCAGGCTTGTACCTTGCAAATATCGGAAGAGCAGCCGCTATTAAAATTACAGGAAATTCCACATATAACACTTTGCCCGAAAAGCCGACGCATTTTGCGAATTCATACACAGCTACACCTGCAAGAAAAGCAAGTGTTATCGGGAAAATTATAGTATTAGAATAAAATAATACCGGTAAAAAAATCAATATAGCGATAACACCGGTAAGAACTCTTTTTTGCATTCCAAACCTCTTAATTTTCTATATATTTACATATTCGGATGTTGATAAAATCTCACTTTTTATAATGGAAATGTCGGAGAATGACTTGTCATTCTCTGTAAAAAGTTACATAAATTCTGTTTACATACTGGGAATAGCGGAGAATGATTTATCATTCTCTGTGAAAAGTTGGATAAATTCGCTTTATACTGGCGACAGCGGAGAATGATTTATCATTCTCTATAAGTAGTCTGAAAGACTACTTTCCGTACCTTCGATTTCTCGAATTATATTCCTCGATTGCCTTGTAAAATTCACCCTTTTTAAAATCTGGCCACAGAACGTCAGTAAAATAATACTCTGAATATGCACTCTGCCATAATAGAAAGTTGGATGTTCTCATCTCTCCGCTTGTGCGGATTATAAGATCGGGATCAGGAATATCAGAAGTATATAAGTAGCTCTCGAATTCTTTTTCGGTTATGTTATTTTTAGAATTACCTTCAGCTATAATTCTATTTATTGCCTGTAAAATCTCATTTCTGCCACCGTAAGAAAGGCAGATTGACAATACCATTTTTGTATTGCCCGAGAGTATTTTAACACTGTCCTCAAGCATTGTACGAGATTTTTCATCAAACATTGACAAGTCGCCTAAAATACGTAATTTTATATTATTCTCCTGCATTTCAGGCAAAAACCTTGTAATACCATTGTTCATTAGCCTGATTAGTTCATCAACCTCGCCCTTTTCCCTCCTCCAATTTTCAGTGGAAAAAGCATAGACAGTCAAATACGAAACACCAATACGGCCGCACACTCTGACTGTCTCAATAAAATTATCAAACCCTGCCTTATGTCCGGCAGTACGTGGCAGGGCACGTTTCCGTGCCCATCGTCCGTTACCATCCATAATAATCGCTATATGCTTTGGTATTACTTTCGGTATGTCAATATCGTTTTTTTGCATAAAATATGATCAAATCCTTTTATAAAGGTGCAATATGAAATAATTATATTTATAAACTATATTTCCAGAATCTCTTTGTCTTTCTTGTCAACAACAACATCAATTTCCTTTATAAAACGGTCTGTAAGGTCTTGTATGCTCTTTTCTGCTGATTTTTCCTCATCTTCGGTAAGGATGGAGCTTTTCTTTTGTTCTTTTGCCTTCTCATTAGCATCACGGCGTATGTTTCTGAGAGCAACCTTTGCTTCTTCGCCCATCTTTGCGACTTGTTTGGTTAAATCTTTTCTGCGATCCTCGGTTAAGGATGGGAATACCAATCTTATCATTTTTCCGTCGTTTTGTGGATTAATACCTAAATCTGATGCAAGAATAGCTTTTTCTATTTCTTTTAATACAGATGTTTCCCACGGTGTAATCGACAGGGTTCTTGCGTCAAGTGCTTTAACAGTTGCAACACCGTCAAGTGAGGTCATTGAACCATAATACGGCACTTTAATTTTATCAAGTACCTTAGCACTTGCTCTTCCCACCCTGATTCCGCCTAACTCCTCGCTGAGTGCGGATATAGTCTTTTTCATTTTTTCTTCGTATAGTGTAGTGTCAAATTTCATAGATTTTTCTCCTTACTGTTTATATAAAACTATTTAATTGCTCAAAATTGTACCTATGTTCTCGCCCATTATAGCCTTTGTTATGTTCTGTGGGTTTTCAAGTGCAAAAACAATTATCTTCAAATTATTTTCCTTACCCATCGCAGATGCAGCAACATCAATCGCTTTAATGTTCTGTTTTAATACCTGATCAAAAGTTACAGAATCATATTTCTTTGCATCGGGATATTCGTTCGGATCTTTATCGTAAACACCGTCAACATTTTTTGCCGATAATACAATGTCGCAGTTAAGTTCAGCGGCTCTTAAGACCATTCCCGTATCGGTCGAAAAAAACGGATATCCCACTCCACAGGGAATAATAACAGCTTCCCCACTTTCAAGCGCATCTATTGCCTTATACTGAGAATACGGCTCACAGACCTGTTGTATCTCAAAAGCACTCATAATACGTGTTTTAAGTCCGGCTTTTATAAGATAATCCTGCATCGCAAGTGAATTTATAACGGTTGCAAGCATTCCCATGTGGTCGCCGCGTACTCTGTCGATGTTAAGTCCGTTCTGTCTAGAACCTCTCCAGATATTCCCTGCTCCGATAACAATAGCAAACTGAACACCCATATCAACGCATTTCTTTATTTCAGCACTGACCTTTTCAAGAAAAATACCGTTAAGAATATTTCCGTTATCACCAGAAAGTGCCTCACCGCTTAATTTTAAAAGTACACGTTTGTAAACAACATTTTTGTTATCTATGTCTCTCAATTGCGCCACATCCTTTTAATATTTGCTTTTAAAATTACTATTCATTATTTTAATTGATAAAACTTGTATCCAGCTCTTCGTCTTGGGTTACATAAAAGGCATAGAACTGCTTATCAAGAAATTTGGTCATACCTGTCTGATAAGCTGTAAATTCGCTTATTTCCGCATTTTGGATATCTGTTCCGAGCATAATATCATTCTTACTGTATTTTTCATAAAGCTCTGTAAGGTATTCATCTGTCTGTGTTTCAGCTCCGAAAAGCGAAAGTATATTTTTTGCTATATCTCCCGAACTGTCATCTGTAAAAAGTACAAATCGTTCGCTATAAAAAACATCAGCCTCACCCTTTACAAAGGGAATAGCATAACCGTCACCTTTTTTGTCTACGCAGAGTACAGCAAAATAACTGTCATATATTGAGGTATCATAATTATCATTTATATATTTATCAAGATTTTTAAAACTTGTTTTAGCTAGAGCAAAATCAAAAGCATAATGATCATCAATAAAGTTAATTTCCGATTTATGTGTATAAGAACGCTGTTTGTAATCTATTTCTAAGGTATTGTTGTATTTTTCTGCAGTTTTTTTGAGATAATTAATTCCATCGCTGATTTTTGCTTCAAATTCTGCTTTATCCTCATCGGAAAAACTAGTGTCCTTATCGCTTATAAAAATCTCAACCACGAGTATTTTACCCGAAAGTGCTTTTGCTGTACCATTGTTCATCAAAGGAAAAATAAGGTCGGTTTCTTTTGTATCTTCTTTTTGTTTGTATAGAAAATAAATACTATCCTCAAGCAGCCATTCGCTGCCGTCATATATCATTGCAAGTGTATATTCACCTGCGGTGATTATCTTTACATTTTCATTTTCACCATCGGAAAGCGAAATCGAATTTATATCAATTCCAGCAAAATCATCTATAAAGTGAAAGCTGAAATAGGTCTTTCCTTCGATAGATAATATTGACTTATAGCCATATTCGGGAAAACCTAGATATTTCGAAATCACTCCTCCAGAAACCGAATAGGTTGAGGATAAAAGCTTTTCAATAACATAAAAATCCTCATATTCACTGCTTGTTGCTGATGTAAAATTAGCAGGATTTTTACCACTTACATCAACCAGTTCCGTAAGTATTCCTCCGACAAATAGGTCGGTTAAAAGTTTATCCTTTTCCAAAAGTTGCTTTGCAATCTCTAATAATGAATTATTGTCAAAATATTGTTGTTCGCTTTCCAAGATGTCGCTTGCCTGGGTACTGCTGTCGTCATTACTTACGTTGTTATTTTTACAACCGGTAATTAAGAGTATCAGCACGAAAACTAAAGCAAGTTTTCTTTTCAAGTTTGTGACCATTCCTTTCCACGTTCACGCCAACAGAGGGAATTGTGCCGTCCCGGCACGAGCCGAATTACTGCACTTCTTGCAGTAAAGGCACAAAACTGCGTTCGAAAATTTATTTTCAAACTTCCTCCTTTTGATTATACCAAAACAAAATCGGTATATCAACATTTATTTGAAAAAAATTTCTTTATACTATTCGAATTAGAAACAGTGATAAATTCGAGAAAAAGTCTTTGGTTTATTGACTTACTGTTTCTTTAAGAGAAGCAGTATTATTCCATCGGCTTTCCATTTATATCGTATAAACATAACCTTCGTATAAAGCAGTAATCTATACTGTCCTTTAAAAATTCGGCTATGTAATTTGGGTTAAGGTAATTATTATTTTCAGCAGGTAAAGTAACTTCCATAATGACCTTACCGTCATGTTCGTAAAAAATTCTGTTTGTTATCTGCGTAGCAATATCACAGAGTAATTCCTTTGTCTTTGTCTTTTTAAGAATTGTTATATCACCCGATAACAATTCTTTTATCTCATCCGCACTTTTTGCTGTTGTTATGGTCAAGCGATATCTTGCGGTATAACAGGACGATATTTTGGATTTTGGCTCTGCAACCCTGATAATATCGAGCCCCTGTGGCATACCCTTACTTAGTTTATCTTTTATTTCGTCAAAAGGTGTTTCCTGATTAAGTTTAAAATCAAATATCTCATATTCGCTCTCTTGATAAATTGATAAAGGTACGGCAAAAGCCATTCTTGGGTGAGGATTAAACCCTTCGGAAAATGTAATATCTAGTCCGCTTCGGATTAAAATTCTGATCATTGCTCTTTGCAAGTCAAGATGTGAAATGTATCTTATGTTGCCTATTTTTTTGAAGAATAATCTTACTTCCATTGCATCTCCTTATCTATTTATTTGACTATAAAAAACAGCTGAAAACTGCGATGTTCCGAAGGAACTGATGGCAATTCTGCATGCCATCAAGCAATTTTCTTCATGCATGATTTATCACGCATTTTGCGCCACATCCCGAACAACCTGTTCTGCAATCGGGAGTAACAACTTCATTATATGCTTTTTCGACTTCATTTAAAAGGAATTTCTTCGTTACACCGATATCTATATGATCCCAAGCTAACGTCTCGTCAAACGAAATTCGTCTGTTTGCATAAAACTCGGGATTTATATTTGTATTTTCAAAAATCTGCATCCATTTTTCGTAATTGAATAACTCATCCCAGCCATCAAAACGCTGTCCGACTTTTACAGCCTCGGCAAGTGCTTTAGAAAGTCTTCTGTCACCCTTAGCAAAAACCGCTTCCAGCTGGGAGATTTTTGCATCATGGTATTTATAGGATATTTTTTTAGTTCTTATCGCTTCTCTGAGCAATTTTTGTTTTCGCTGCATTTCATTAAGGCTGTCCTGTGGTTCCCATTGAAACGGTGTAAAGGGTTTTGGCACAAAGCAGGAAACGCTGATTGTAACATCCACTCCCCTTTTCGGACGTTTTGCTGAGTAAAATTCATCTACAATTTTTTGTGCAAGGGATGCTATACCCAGAATATCCTCATCGGTCTCGGTAGGAAGTCCGTTCATAAAATATAGCTTAAGGCTGTCTCTACCGCCGTCAAAAGCTTTTCGGCAAGCGGACATTATATCTTCTTCGGTAATATTCTTGTTAATTACGTCACGCAGACGTTGAGTGCCTGCTTCGGGTGCGAAAGTAAGCCCGCTTTTACGTACGCTCATAACTTTTTCCATAAGCTGTTCATAAAAAGCATCTATACGCATGGACGGCAACGAAATACCGATTTTCTTATCATCGGTCCAGGTGAGCAATTTATCGATTAACTTGTCAAGCTGTTTATAATCGCTGATACTCAAGGAGGATAAAGAAATCTCATCGTAACCGCTGTTTTCAACTGAATCCAATGCACATTGGTTAAGCACTTCTGCGCTTTTTTCCCTGTAAGGACGGTAAACCATACCTGCCTGACAGAAACGGCAGCCTCTTGTACAACCCCTGAAAACCTCAAGTATAACTCTGTCATGCACAACCTCGATAAAAGGAATTATCGGCTTGACAGGAAAAAAAACCTTGTCTAAATCTTTTATAATCCGCTTTTTTATCCTTTTCGGAACATCGGAATATAAAGGTTCAACACCTTTAATGGTTCTATTATCATTATAAATAACCTCATATAACGAGGGTACATACCAGCCTTCAATTTGTGCTGCCTTACGTAGAAATTCGCTTTTTTTCAAACCGTTTTTTTTGCATTCGCGGTAAAGGTCTGTAAGCTCGATAATAGCTTCCTCACCCTCTCCGATTAATATCACATCAAAGAAGTCGGCTAGCGGTTCGGGATTGCATGTGCAGGGTCCTCCGCCGATAATAAGAGGATAATTATCGAGAGAATCTCCTCTTTCCGTAGAATAAAGCGGTATTCCCGATAAATCAAGCATATTTAAAACATTTGTATAGGAAAGCTCATATTGCAACGTAAATCCAATAATATCAAATTGACCAAGTGGATCACCACTCTCAAGAGAAAAAAGCGGTGTTTGGCTCTTGCGTAGCTGTTCCTCCATATCGATCCAAGGAGCAAAAGCACGTTCGCAATAGCAATAATCTGAATTATTAAGAACAGCGGTAAGAATACGCATACCGAGGTTTGACATACCTATCTCGTAGGTATCGGGAAAGCAAAAACAAAAACGGACTTCTGCTTTGTCCTTATCCTTGACTATTTCGTTCAACTCTCCACCGGTATATCGGCCCGGTTTCAATACATATTTCAAAAGGTGTGCATATCTATCGGTGTTCAAATTTTACCTTCCTTTAAGTGCTTTTTTAAGATATTTACCCGTATAGGAATTTTCGTATGCCGCAACCTGCTCGGGTGTTCCGCTGGCAACAACCGTTCCGCCGCCGTCGCCGCCCTCAGGTCCCATATCTATAATATAATCAGAAGTTTTAATTAAATCCAAATTATGCTCAATAACCACAACAGTATTTCCTGCATCAACAAGACGTTGCAATACCTCACGCAGCTTGTCAACATCATATGTGTGGAGTCCTGTTGTCGGTTCGTCAAGAATATACATTGTTCTGCCTGTACTACGCTTGGAAAGTTCAGTCGCAAGCTTAACTCTCTGTGCTTCACCGCCCGAGAGAGTTGTGGAGGATTGTCCTATTTTAATATAACCCAAGCCTACCTCGGAGAGCGTTTGAAGTCTGCGGTGTATAGATGGATAATTCTCAAAGAACTTCTTTCCCTCGTCAACCGTCATTTCAAGTACATCGTAAATATTCTTGTTTTTATATTTAACTTCAAGTGTTTCTCTGTTATATCTCTTGCCCTTGCAAACGTCACAGGTTACATAAACATCGGGCAGGAAGTGCATCTCTATCATAATCGTTCCGTCACCCTCACACGCCTCACATCGTCCGCCCTTGACATTAAACGAGAATCTACCGTCCTTATAACCTCTTTGCCTTGCCTCGGGAGTTGCAGCAAAAACACCTCTAATGTCCGCAAAAAGCCCTGTATAGGTTGCAGGGTTGGAGCGTGGAGTTCTGCCAATTGGTGACTGGTCGATAGCAATTATCTTGTCAATCTCCTCAGCACCCTTAATTTCCTTGAATTTACCCGGTGTAAGGCTGTTTCTTCCCAGCATTTTTCCAAGTGCTTTATATAGTATTGCGTTTACAAGCGAGCTTTTACCCGAACCCGAGACACCCGTAACACATACCAAGCATCCAAGCGGAAACGAAACATCGATATTTTTTAAATTATTTTCATTTGCCCCAATAACGGAAATTAACTTTCCGTTGCCCTCTCTGCGTTTTTCGGGAATAGTAATAAATTTTTTGCCAGAGAGATATTGCCCTGTTAATGATTCTTCGCAATTAATTATCTCCTGCGGAGTACCTGTAAAAATAACCTGACCGCCATGAATACCTGCTTTCGGTCCTATATCGACAAGATAATCAGACGCAAGCATTGTTTCCTCATCATGCTCCACAATTATAAGGGTGTTGCCAATGTCACGCAACCTTTTAAGTGTATCTATCAGCTTTTGGTTATCCCTTTGATGCAGTCCGATACTCGGCTCGTCCAAAATATAAAGTACCCCTACCAAGGACGAACCTATTTGTGTCGCAAGCCTTATTCGTTGCGCTTCACCGCCAGAGAGGCTTCCTGCTCTTCTTCCAAGTGTAAGGTAATCAAGTCCAACACTGTGCAAAAAACCAAGACGTTCGTTTATTTCTTTTGTTATTTCTTTTGCAATCGCTGTTTCCGTTTTAGTCAATTTTAATTTCTCAAAGAATTTTTTGAGATTGGTTATGCTTAAATTACAAAGATCGCTGATATTTTTATCACCAACCGTAACCGCAAGCGATTCCTTCTTCAGCCTTTTTCCCTCGCAATGCGGACATGGAACGTTCTCCATAAATTCTTCGTAATATTCTCTTGCTTCAAAAGATGTATTTGTATCATAACGGCGTTTTACCATATTGATTATACCCTCAAATTTAGGCTCACCGAAAACACGCTGTTTGTTCAGGTTTCCATGGAACAAAATAGACTGTGCTTCCGCAGTATAATCTTTTATGGGTTTATGGATATCAAAGCCGTAGAATTTACCGATTGTATTAAGAGTTTCACCAAAATAGCTGCCCGACTCTATCGATTTAAAACCGTTACATAAAACTGCTCCACCGAAAAGCGAAACGTTTTTTTCCGGAACAAGTTTGTCGGGTGAAACAACATAATTCTCACCCAAGCCACTGCACGCTTCGCAAGCCCCGAAAGGACTGTTAAAAGAGAACATACGAGGTGCAAGCTCACCAAGAGAAATTCCGTGTGTTTTACAAGCGTAATTCTGGCTGAAAACCATTTCTTTTTCTGATTCGTCTTCTGTTACTTCCGAAAGTAGAACCTTAACTATTCCGCCCGAGAGTGTTGCCGCTGTTTCAATACTGTCGGTTAAACGTGAATGCAGGCTTTCTTTTTTCATTATAAGCCTGTCCACAACTATATCAATATCATGTTTTTTATTTTTATCAAGTTGTATGTTCTCAGTAAGTTCGTACATACTGCCGTCAATACGCGCACGGACATAACCGCTTCTTGCAGCATCCTCCAGCACCTTCTCATGCAAACCTTTTTTTGCGTTTACAACAGGTGCAAGCACCATAAAACGAGTTCCCTCGTCCAACGACATAACTCTATCAACAATCTCGTCAACCGATTGCTGCTTAATAACCTCGCCGCAGATAGGACAATGGGGTATGCCAATTCTTGCGTATAACAAACGCATATAATCGTATATTTCTGTTACTGTGCCGACTGTGGAGCGTGGATTCTTTGAGGTGGTCTTTTGATCTATAGAAATTGCAGGCGACAAACCTTCTATCGAATCAACGTCAGGCTTGTCCAACTGCCCTAAGAATTGTCTTGCATACGAGGACAACGATTCCACAAAGCGGCGGTGTCCCTCGGCATAAATTGTATCAAAAGCCAAAGATGACTTGCCAGAGCCGGAAAGACCTGTAAAAACAATAAATTTATCTCTCGGAAGGGTCAGCGAGACGTTTTTTAAATTATGAACTCTCGCTCCCTTGACTATAATATCAGTTGCCAAATTTTTTACCATTCCTTTCACTTTTATGGGTAACTATGTTCTCCACTGTTTTCAATCACTTTTGTATGTCTTTTTCCAGCCATTTTTTTCTTTAAAATCGCTTAACTGTTGCGTGTAATTCCAAATGTCCGTTACTTCTTCGATACCATTTACTTCGTTAAAGTTTCCTTTGCTGTCGAAGAAGATTATATATGACTTAGTAAGATTATAATTTTTATCAAAACCACGGACGAAATATATTGAATTATCATTTTCATCCGAAGAAAGAAAAAAACTATAACCACTATTAAATTCTTGCGAATTTCTTTTAGTTGAAAAAGCTTTTTTTACACTATCTTCAGATATTGGATCATCTTTTTCCTTATAAATTTTCGTTCGAAAATACTTATTTTCATCAAGTTCTTTGTTCCAATCATTAAGGGATTTTAATTGCTCAATATCTTCTTTCGTAAAATATCTTTCTATTTCTTCACTTGGTATAGAAGTTTCATAATGTTCATCTATCGGTTTAACTAAATAATTGCAATCAGAATAATAATAAATATATTTATTATCCTTTTTTTGGTATATCAATAATGCAAATACCTTTTTAGAATCAGAGCTATAACTGTTATATGCAAACATACCTCTGCCATATTCATCTGATTCAATAAGACAAGTTTGATCAAATTCATCTCCGCGAACTCCCAATAAACTACTGGTAGCCTCAGTAAAAAACTCAGGATTATCTAATTTATACCGAGAAAAATTGTCACAACCGCTGAATAATAATGTCAGTATAATAATGAGTGTATATATTTTTTTCATGCTAGCATGTTCCTCCAAAAAGATTTATCTTGTTGTTATGTCTAGTCTTTCAATTTACATTATCCTCTTTATCTTATCTCTGATAGCCGCCGCAGTCTCGAAATCTAGTTCCTTTGCAGCACGCTTCATATCGGCTGTCAACTTATCTATCAACTTTCGTTTTGCTTCTTTTGTAAGTTTACCCTTTTCACCGGCATCTATTTCAGCTTTGCTTGTTATTTCAAGGTTAGCACGGATTTCTTTAATTATAGTCTTGGGTATAATTCCATGTTCTTTATTAAATTCGTCCTGCAACTTCCGGCGGCGGTTAGTCTCGCCGATTGCACGTTCCATTGAGCCGGTTATCTTGTCAGCATACATAATAACCTTACCGTTTTCATTTCTTGCCGCTCTGCCTATGGTCTGTATCAACGCACTCTCGCTTCGCAAAAAGCCTTCCTTATCCGCGTCAAGAATCGCTACAAGCGAAACCTCGGGAAGGTCTAGTCCCTCTCGTAAAAGGTTAATTCCGACCAAAACATCAAATTCACCGACACGCAAGCCTCTGAGGAGGTCAATACGATCTATAGTTTCAACACCATAATGCATATAACGGCAGCGTACCCTGTTAAGCTCAAGAAATTCGCTCAGGTCCTCCGCCATCTTCTTTGTTAGCGTTGTTACCAACACTCTCTCGTTTCTTAACGCGTGTTGCCTTATTTCACCAAGCAGGTCGTCTATCTGCCCCGTAATTGGTCTTACCTCTATCTGCGGGTCAAGAAGCCCTGTCGGTCTTATAATCTGCTCAACTGTCTGCTGTGATAATTCTTTTTCATATGATGCAGGAGTGGCACTGACATATAAGGTTTTTCCTCTTTTTTTGTTAAATTCATGGAATTTAAGCGGTCTGTTGTCACAGGACGACGGCAAACGGAAGCCGTAATCAATCAAATTCTTCTTTCTGGCAAAATCACCGCCCGACATTCCTCTTACTTGTGGAACGGTAACATGGCTTTCGTCTATAAACAATAAGTAGTCATCCGGAAAATAGTCCATAAGTGTAAAAGGTACACTACCTGGTGCTCTGCCTGCAAGCACACGTGAATAATTCTCTACACCACTGCAAAAACCAATCTCTCGTATCTGCTCTACATCAAACATAACACGCTCTTTTATACGTTGTGCTTCTATTAGTTTTCCTTGTTCTTCAAAATATGTTATTCGCTCGTCAAGCTCGGCAACGATATCTTCAAGCGCTTTTTTGCGAACTTCTTCGTTTGTAACGTAATGCGATGCAGGATAAACTGCAGCGTGTGCAAGTCTGGAAACAGCCTCGCCTGTTACAACATTTATCTGTGAAATGCGTTCTATTTCATCACCGAACAGCTCAACTCTGAGAGCTTCGGTATTAGAATTAGACGGGAAAATCTCCAGAACATCACCACGTACCCTGAAGTTATTACGTTCAAAGCCAATATCACTTCTGGAATATTGCAGCGATACAAGCCGTTTTATTATATCCTCTCTGGAGAAGGTAAGACCTGGACGGAGTGAAATAACCTGACTACGGTATTCGTTTGGGTCACCTAACGAATATATGCAGGAAACCGAGGAAACTATAATAACATCCCTGCGTTCAAACAATGCACTGGTTGCGGAATGTCGTAGTTTATCTATTTCTTCATTTACAGAAGAATCTTTTTCTATATATACATCCTTACCCGGAACATACGCTTCGGGTTGGTAATAATCGTAATAGCTGACAAAGAACTCGACAGCGTTTTCTGGGAACAATGCTTTAAACTCCGAGCATAACTGTGCGGCAAGTGTCTTGTTGTGAGCCAAAACAAGTGTAGGGCGGTTCATTTTTTCTATTATATTTGCCATCGTAAAAGTTTTGCCCGAACCGGTAACTCCGACAAGCGTTTGGTCTGTATAACCTTTATTTATGCCATCGATCAATTTCTCAATTGCTAAAGGTTGGTCTCCGGTAGGTAAATATTCACTTTTAAGTTTAAAGTTGCTCATTCATTATTCCTTCCCGAAAATTCTTATTATCCTAATATTATAGCACATAAAAATTATCAATACAATAAAAATTTTTAGTTTTTACTATTGAGTTTCTTTATATAGTATAGTATAATCAGTTATTGAACATGGAAAAACAGTTAAAATGGAGAGATCTTATGAAAAAAATACTGGCAATAATTATTGCTTTGACCTCGCTCTTTCTTACTGCTTGTGATGATACAGTAAATAGCGACGAAGCGATGCCAAAAAATACAATAAAAGCAGATAACGAAGCAGTAGACTATTATTTTTATTACCCAAAGACTTGGGAGCTTGACCGTAATGATGGAATGATAAGCATTCGATATAATACCTCAACAAACAGCACTACTCAAAAATATGCAAGTATTTCGGTATCATCTTACACAACGGACAAGCTTGCAAATGATTATTGGCAGGATTATGCCGATGATATTTCTAAGACATTTCATGAATATGAATTGCTGAAGGAAGAAGAAACCAAACTAGACGAAGTAGTTGCTACAAGGAAAGAATATACCGGTAAACTGAGCGATGTTAAATATAAATTTGCACAGGTTATCTGTGTTCGCAAGGGTACAGTTTATTTACTTACCTTAACTGCTGCGGAAGAAGATTTTGATACGACAGTTATTGATTTCGGAAAAGTTGTCAGTGAATTCCATTTTAAATAGAATGATATTATTTTTATAAAAAAGGTATTGACAAGTAAATAAAGCTGTGTTATAATTCATTTCGTTGCCGCAAGCAAGTAAAATAATAACGGTAACGCGTTTGGGGGTTTAGCTCAGCTGGGAGAGCATCTGCCTTACAAGCAGAGGGTCACAGGTTCGAGCCCTGTAGTCCCCACCAAAAAAGCAAGGATTGAAAATCCTTGCTTTTTCTATGTTTTAGCGAATTATCTAGCATTATCAATGCGTTTCGGCATATATGCTGTTGTAGTATATTACAATTATTTGAAATATATGTACTATTAAAATATGTAATTTACAGAATAATATGTCACGAAATATGTCACGGGAATAAGCAAAATAAAAAAGTCTACCGATCAGGGCTGGCAGTATCAACTAGTATCAACGAATGTTGAAAGAAAAAGGGGTTCGACAATGTATGTGTCGGAAATGTAACTGTCTTGAAAACGCTGTTATTGAGAATTTCTTTGGGTTGCTTAAGGAATTCTGAGGAGCATTTAATGGACAATTTTGATCTAGAGATATACTCCTTCTGCCAGGAACATGAAAAAAAAATACTTTTTAAATTAAACAACCTCAGATTGACGACACAATGAATATTCCGCAGAAAACTTAACAGTGTGACTACACGAATTGAACACCAGCTGTACAGTGACAAACTGTGAAGGTGTTTTTTATAAGCGGAGTATGCATACAATCTGGGGCAGTTCTTTAAGGCGGGTTTATCTTATATCAATTGGAATGACATTCGGTTTCTTTAGGAGATTAAGCAGTGAACGATTTATAAATGCGTTTGCCATTTTCGTTACCAAGAAATATTTGTACTCTGTAGTTCCCACTTGAGAGCTTTTTTGCTTTTGCCATTGTAAAATCCTTTCATGTAATATGGATAATGTGAAACTCATCAAGTTAAGCAAGGTTTATATAATGCTTATATCTTACGCCTGCTTTTTGAAATACAAGAAAGATAAAAGACCGACAGGTACAAAATATACACACCAAAACATTAACACGGCGGTTCCAATCCAAGTTAGACTTTGTGAATCTTGGTTGAACATACCGAGTATAGGCATAATAAAACAGCTAATAAAGAATATGCCGTGAATAAGTAACAACCACTTCAACCATTTATCTGCTTTCGTCTTCGGCTCTATTGTAAGTCCTGTAAAAAAAGTCGACAGTGCCATCAAACCATATCCAAGCAAGTCATAATTAAAAAACAAGCCAAATTTTTGATAATCAAGTATTTGTGCAGCCTGTTCATTCAAATTGTCAAGACGTACTGCTGTTACCTGACCAAAGTATACCATAAGTATGAACACAGCATATGCTCCGGCAAATATCATAGCAGTATATCCTGCCACTCTTTTTTCTGTATTGCAATATGCAGCATAGGCGCACATCATTGGAATAAAACTGAAAGCAATGAACATACATACAAGATAACTTCCGAAGTTTGTTCCAATCAACATACACAATGCAAATCCAGTTACAGCGCATAGATTGGTTATTGAACTATACATTCCTATTTTTCTATTCATCATTGTTTTCCTCACTTCAGCATTCTTTGTTTTTAACGCATATAAAACATAATGGGAAATAAATTTTGAAAGTATCGAAACAATAAACCCGATTTGCGTATAGGTTTAACTTTACAGTCGGCTAATACGAGATGCATGTCGTAAAAGTCAAAATTAGTTACCATAAATAAGGTTTTTTAAAGCACTCTATCGCAATATCTGCATGAGAGCTATCTCGATATTCATTATAGTAAACCAAACGGCTTTCATATAATTTATCATCTGGTGCAAAAAACGGTTGAGACCAATAACGATTATGATCATCACAAGAATAAATATCTAAAAGGGCACTAAACAGCCCACCTATTATATGATCTTTGTGAAAACATAGTTTTATAGTAATTGTTTCTCCGGGTCCAATTCTTCTATCATACATATGGGAATAGTTCACACTGCCTTGGCCTAGGAGCTCAAATAATATTTCATTAAACAGAAACAAACAAGCACTTCTCTTAAAGTTCATGGCAACAGTTAAGCTATATACTGCTGTATTTCCAATATTCTTTAGAATAAACTTTCGACATACCCATTCGTTTATATTTTTATTGTACTCTCCATAATTTAGTTGAACACTATTATTTTCTACACAACAAGATTCAATTTTAGGAATATACAATTCCAAATCGCATTTGTCAGACTTTATCCCGGTTCCAGGACGAGAAAAATGGTCCTTCATCTCCTCAATTTGAAATTCAGGACGATTACTATAAATTATCTCTTGTTTTTGAACCTTTTCCTTCTTAATTATTTTTCTTTCTTTCATTTTTTCTATGCAAATGGTTATGACTCCGCCTATAATGGCAGATACGGCAGCAATAATAATCTCTGTTGTATAGGGCAATTTTTCTCTCCTTCTACGAATAAAGCTTGAGTCTTTCTTCACATTTAGCTATTTCTTCTGTTGTAAATAAGGGGCGATACTTCTCTTGAATCACGATAGATTCGATAGCTAAGTCTAGCTGGCCTTTCTCCTAAAGTTTCGTAAACCTGCTGGTTGGTTCATCCTTAGTCACGAGCTGTTTTGCGGTCCATACTCCACGATTAAATTTAACAAATCAAAAAAATATCCTGCGTTGTATTTGACCTCGTTTTTTGTTGCCGAATAAATACGGAACATCTCGCTGTTGAATTGTTTGGCTAGGCTCTCCAGATCGATTCCAGTAGGCGCAGTTATCTTAATTGTTTGGTACTGCTCAGACAATTGATCAAACCTGTTGTCAATATACTTTTTCGCTTCAATCGTCATGCGAATATATGCTTTTTGATAATGAACGCAACGGAGATCTTGAAAACTACGCGATTTTCCGACTGTGGAATGTACATAATGCGAAACTGATATATCCTAAAATTTAGAATATTTTGAGAGAGTGGCAATGTCGTGAAGTAATCGCTCAAACGACTCTTTATCCCAGAATCTTGGATGCATATAACCATGAACAACGTTATTTCGATTATCTCCCGCATCTGTAGGTTTTGAAAGTGAAAAATAAGCCTTTGCCTTTTCAAGGAGCACAATATAATCTAGGTTATTGTTATTCTCGGAAATAGCAAGATTTATCAGTCTTATGCCTACTTTGCGTCTTTTGGGTTTACCTAAATCATCTAGTACCTCAATGCCATATTCCGATGTCGTGGATCTTATCAATTCTTCTAAGTACGCATATGCAAACGGAGTTAATACAGAGAAAGAATTGGGAAACGATTGGTATACTTCTTGAACCACGCCCCAGTCCGGCAACCAATTCCAAAAATGTGCGTAGTCCATTATTTCTTTGAAGTCATCATTAATACTCATCTAACGCCTCACTTATTGGGCATTTCCCATGTAATCGATTGTCTTTCATAAACATAATGGGCAGCTATTTTAATTTCTCAGTTTTCTTATAACCTAAACAACAAATTAAAATTAATCCCATTGCCCTGGGAATTTTAATTTCCTCAGTTGTGGGAATTTTTTATTATGTTCTTCCACTTCTTCCGTGGGAAGATTTTCAAAGACTTTCGATTCGTAGAATTTTCCTTTCGTGCTTTTCAAACCATCTTCTATTAATTCAATTCCCATAAATGCATCAAAGTTTTTACCATCGGCAGTTGTAATATTAAAGTTATCACATGTTTTAAATCCTATTCGAGGATAATAATCTGGTTCTCCAAAAATTACAATACCTTTAAACCCTTTGTTTGCTGCAATGTTCATTGTTTCTCTTAACAATAGCTCGCCTACTCCACACCCCTGCCACTTAGGCTCTACACAAAGCGGTCCGAAAGTTAAAACCTCATGTGTGACTGCACCATCAACAACATATGCCTTTGAATACATGATACATCCTATTACAATTCCATCCATTAGTGCTATTCTACTTAGCTCCGGAAGATAATCTTCATCTTGACGCAATTTATGTACAAGGTAATGCTCGTCACATCCGAGATGGTGTTTATTCCAAAAAGCATGTTGCGTCATCAATTCTACACTATACCAGTCTTCCTTTGTTTCCGTTCTGATTTCTATTTCTTCGCGTTTTAGTTTTTTCTTTTCTTCTGGGAACCAGCCAAATTCTAACCTTACTTCTTTTCTCTGCAAATCATTATTCTTATAACAGCAGGTATCCATACCGATCAGACTAAAGCCTTCGTGCTGATAAAAATCTATTGCATTAACGTTACATGACTGTGTTTCCAGTATAATAGCACGACGACGCTCTCTTCTCGCTTGTTCCTTAGTCATTTCAATCAAGGTGTGACCTATTCCCTGCTTTTGAAACTTTTCTGATACCCAAAGTTCTGTAATCCTTAGGCGATTAGACCATAATTCTTGATCAGTTTCAATTGCAGCAACTAATTCATCATTAACTAGCACTCCCCAGGCATAAGCATTCTCCCTGTGTTCTTTATATAGCTTATCTGGAAAATCATATTCTTCCGGTGTATGAGTCACCGGCTCTACAAAATCTTTCTTTTCTATCTCAATAGTAAATCCTTTACTCGTTTTATTTACCAAAACATCATAATATTTATCTGATTTATACCCAATAGGAATGATAGTATCCTTCCATTCTTCTTTTGGTAAATGAATAATTTCATATTCCATAATCTTTATTCCCTCTTTTTTATATTAGTTCTTATCTAAGTATGCTATACTTCTACTCGCTTTATGGTTATAATAATCTCTTTAACAAATTCTTGTTTATCTTCATATTTTACAGATAATTTGTATTTCACATATATTGTTAATGACTAACTAATAAAAATAATCGAAATTTGCGATTTAACTTGAGCTGCCGATTTTGCTAATTTTATGCGGGAAAAATACCTGTAAAGCGCCCCTCTTTATAGGTGATACCGTAATTCATTGTCTTTCCGGGAAGTAAATATACAGAGCCGCTTGCTCTGCCGAGAGAATCAAACGAGTTTTCAACATCCATGAGCCTGCCGAGAGAATCATACTCATAGGTATATACTCTACTATTCACCAAATCGGTGCTGCTGTAAAGCTGACCGCTTACTTTGTATGTGAAGGTGAACTTTTCCATTCCATTATACTTTACCGCTATAACTCTGTCAAGCTCGTTATATATATTATCGATATAAGATTAATCTTTTATTTATACAAAGCACCTGCGGAATATTAAACCGCAGGTGCTTTGATAGTATAATTTTTGATTATAGTGCTATTAAGTAAAAAATTACCAACTCAGATATAGTTGCTAAAAACTCATCCTCTTTGCATTTAGCGAAACAAGTTTTTAATGTAATTTATTAAACATTTAAAAATATCCCCAATTTTCATAAAAAACTTATGTACCAAAACGCCAAAAATAATTGTTATTATAAGGACAAGTACTTGATTCAAAATTTGTAGAATGGTATTTATACAATATTTCTCTTCCTTTATTATGGTTTTATAGACGCAAAGCCTTCGACGCACATTTCGGGTGAAATGCGAATTTTAATACCAACAAAATCAAATCTATCTAAAAAATAACACTGAATATTACATTTATAAATTACTCTAACGCCATTGTTAATGATTTCCCCTGTTGCAGAAATTAGTTCCATTTTATATTCGTATGGTAAAGTTGGATTATCTACTTCAAGTCAGACATTATTAATACTTATAATTTGTCCGTCGCACATATTAACATAAGTGGAATATTTAATTGGATAAATTGAATCAGAATTAGGCTCTTCTGATATTACTTTCACTTCTGTTATAATTTCTACTTCATCAACTGGCGTTAAAAAACGTTTACAACCACCAAACCCAAAACTTTCTAGTTCTTCTTCAGTAAGATCATAACATCTAAGTATTCCGCGGTTAGAAGGAGTATCACATGCAACCCATTCTGCTCTACCGCATGGTAATGATAATATGCATTACCCGCTCGGATCTGAATGATTTGCCGGATTGTTATAACAATATGCAAACATATTGTAACCTTGAATACCGCCGTTTGCACCGACGATGCCGTCAGCGTTAATGAAGCGACCGATAGACGGGTCATAATAACGTGAGTTGAGGTAATACCAACCGGTTTCGGAATCGTAGTAATACGAGCGGTAGCGGAAGGGGTTGTACTGTCCGACTGTGGATGCAAGCGAACCGCTTATGGAGATTATATTTCCCCAGGCGTCATATTTGTAGGTAACAACCTCAATACCGCTTGCGTCGAATATCTTTATTATATCGCCCTGAAGGTTCTTTCCGTAGTAATAATCGGTTCCGTTGTAATTGAAGCCTGTAACACCGGAATCGTCGTAATAGTAGTAAAGGATTAACCCTCCGCCGTTTCTGTCTTCCTTAATAATGTTCGAGCCATCGAGTATAAATGTCGAAGCGGTCAACGCACCAGTATTCATATCATAATACGACTTTGACGTGCGAATACCTGCGGAGTTATATTTAAAATTCATTCCGCTCATTCCATAGGAATCAAAATAAAAACTGCTAAGCTCCCTGCCGCTCTATGTAAGGCTGTAGATATTCTTCCAGTTCAACGGATTACCCATGTTGTCATATGTTATTGTCGTACCGTCGAGGTTGG
>Ga0154579_123_pt3 | contig 82699 bp, 84 predicted proteins | sample RifGroF2_FD_116008 | JGI IMG/M metagenome (GOLD analysis project Ga0154579, IMG submission 116008) | Clostridiales bacterium GWF2_36_10
TCCTGGTAAAAGCTAAGGGTGCAAGAAACATTTCCGCTACAAACCTAAAGAACGTACAACTTTTCGCTTGCTCAAATATGCTGCTTTATCTTAAAAACGAGAGTTATACTTTGGTTGATGCAGAATTGATCGAAGATTTTTATGCAGTCAGAGAAAATATAGAGAGCCTTGCATTAGCTTCATATTTGTGCGAGGTTGCAGGTAGCGTTTCTGTACGCGGAAGCGATAATAGTGCTGTTTTACAATTACTTTTAAATTCGCTTTATGCTCTCTCAAGAGGAATGGCTACTCTTAAGCATATAAAAGCAGTATTCGAGGTCAGACTTGCTTCAATTCTCGGTTTTGAACCGGAGATTAACAATTGTGATGCTTGTGAAAAAACGCTGGATAGCGTAAAAAATCGTGTTCTTGACCCCGAGAACGGTGTTTTTATGTGTGAAGAATGTTCGGATGAATTGATTGAATCCGGAGAAGTTGATAAAAAAGGTATATTTTCTGTTTCACAATCGATATTCGATGCTTTTAAATACATATTCGGGGCGAAAAGCAATAAAATATTTTCGTTTTCGCTTGGTGAAAAAGATTTAGATGAGTTAAACACACTCTCCGAGATATATCTGCATTTAAGGCTTGACAGAAAATACAAAACCTTGGATTTTTTAAAGACACTTATGTAGATTGACTTAACAATTTAGAAAGGTAAATATATGAATAGGTTTGACAAGAGTTTAAAGACTCTTGAATATGATAAAATACTGGGTATTCTAGCCTCGCTTTCTTCAACAGAAGGAGCTGCGGAGCAAATACTTTCACTTACACCGAGTGATGACATGGTGGTTGTCAATCGGCTCTTAGACGAAACAACAAGAGCTGTCGCTATGATAACTCTAAAAGGTGCACCTCCATTTGGCAGAGCAAAAAACATTGTACCTGCTGTAGAAAGAGCAGCTAAGGGTGCGGTGCTTACTCCGAGGGAATTGCTGGATATAGCTTCTCTTTTACGAAGTACATCATCCTTAAAAAAATATGCTATTTCAAGGAACGACCCTGCTTCGGTACTCGATGTTTATTTCGAGGTTCTGACAGAACAGCCCACACTAGAAAAAAAGATAAGTAACGCAATTGCTGCGGAGGATATAATCTCTGATAACGCCTCTGAAAAGTTATACAGAATAAGGCGTGATATAAAAAAGTGTGAAAGCGGTGTTAAGGATGCACTTTCCTCCTATCTGACCGGTGCATATTCTAAATATCTTCAGGAAAACATAGTTACTATGCGTTCAGGACGTTATGTTATCCCTGTAAAAGCCGAAAACCGTAATGAAATAAAAGGACTTATACACGATACTTCTGCTTCTGGTGCAACCTTGTTTATAGAACCTCTTGCCGTTCTCGAGGTAAACAACAGACTACGTGAGCTACAAAGCGAGGAAGCAAACGAGATTGAACGTATTCTCACCGAGCTTTCTGCTCTTGTATCAGATGATTCGGGATTAATTGTTACCAATTATAAGACGGTAACTATACTTGCTGTAATCTTTGCAAAAGCGTCTTTCTCTTTTAAAATTAACGGTTCAAGACCCGAGATTAACACAACAAAAAATATCCGTTTGGTAAAGGCAAGGCATCCGCTTTTGGCAAAAGAAAGCGTTGTTCCCATCAGCGTCGAATTCGGGAAAAAGCAAAGCACATTGATTATTACAGGACCAAATACAGGCGGAAAAACTGTTACCTTAAAAACTTTAGGGCTATTTGTGCTAATGGCACAAAGCGGAATGCATATCCCCTGCGATTATGGCAGTTCACTTCCCCTTTTTAAGGCCGTTCTTGCGGATATTGGGGATGAACAGAGCATTGAGCAATCACTCTCAACCTTTTCGTCTCATATGGTAAATATCGTCAGCATCTTAAAAAACTGCGACAGTGAATCACTTGTTTTATTGGATGAATTGGGGGCAGGAACCGATCCTATTGAGGGTGCTGCACTTGCTGTTTCAATCCTTGAGCAGATAAAAAGGTTAGGTGCTATAACAGCGGCAACCACGCATTATTCGGAACTAAAACTTTATGCACTTGAAACAGAGGGAGTTTTAAACGCCTCCTGCGAGTTTGATGTAGAGACACTTCGTCCTACCTACCGCCTTATCACAGGCTTACCCGGTAAGTCCAATGCTTTTGCTATATCGTGGAGGTTGGGTTTGTCCCCTGAGATTATTGACAGAGCAAAGGATCTGATGGCAGAGGATAATAAGCGGTTTGAGGATGTTTTGACCCGTCTTGAGGATACCGAAAGCAGACTGGAAAAAGAAAAACAGCAGACTGCCAAAAACAAAGCAGAAGCGGAAGCTATACTTGAAGCTGCCAGAAAACAAAGCAGAGAGCTTGCAAAGAAAGCAGAAACAGAACTTGACAAGGCACATATACAAGCACAACGTATAATAGCGAGTGCAAAAGCATCCAGCGAGTATGTTTTTGATGAGATTAACAAGCTCCGCAAAGAAAAGGATAAAATAGAATCAAAAGAACGGCTTGAACAAGCAAGAGATGAAATAAAACGTTCACTAAAAAATGCAGAATCGGTTTTTTACTCTGCAACCGAACGTGAGGAAGAGGGAGAAGAATACACCCCTCCCAGACCTATAAAAGTCGGCGACAGCGTATTATTACAGGATGTAAATAAAAACGGAATAATTAAGAGCATTTCAAGTGATTATGCAATGGTAAGAGCTGGAATTATCGATGTAAAAACCGAGCTTTCCAATCTCAGGCTTATTGATTCCAATACTCAAACAACTAGAACAAAAAAAGGCTCATCTACTTTTGAGAAAACTAACGCTCCTATAAAGCTGGAAATCGATGTAAGGGGGCAAACAGGTGACGACGCTTGGTTTATGGTTGACCGATATCTCGATGATGTCGTGAGAAACGGCTATGAATCGGTAAGCGTTATTCACGGTAAAGGCACCGGAGCTTTGAGAAGCGCACTCTGGCAGTTTTTTAAAGGTGACAAACGAATCGAATCCTTCCGCAGCGGCCGCTACGGAGAGGGCGATACCGGAGTAACTATTTTAACCATAAAAAAATAACAAAATTATAATTTCATTATTTTTAGAAAGGGATGGCTTAAATGATTAAAAGGCTTTATCGAATCAACGAGGGAAAGATGCTCTGCGGAGTTTGCACTGGAGTAGCTGATTATTTTCAATTGGATGTCAATATAATAAGATTAATTGCTGTTTTTTCAGGCTTTATGGGAGCAGGTGTACTAGCTTATATTGCAGCTGCATTTATAATACCCGAGAAACCAGCGGACATAAATTAATCCAAATACTACTTCTCTTAAAAAACAAGACAATCAAATGAAATCCGAAGCAGTTCAAAATGGCTGCTTCGGATTTTTTACACTTAACTCTTGATTAATTATCTGGAAAATGTATAAAATAATTGAATACAGGATTAAACATATTGACTTTTTTACATTATTGTTCTAAAATTAAAGTTAGTAAATATTGGAGGTATAAAATGTTCAGACGGGTTTTTCTTATCGTACTTGACAGCCTTGGAATCGGTGAGCTTCCAGATGCTGATGAGTTCGGAGACGTTGGTAGTAACACGCTGAGAACATTGACAACTTCAAAAGGATTATTTGTACCCACACTTATGAAAATGGGACTTTTTAATATAGAAAAAGCAGGACTTTCACAATTTGCTTTTAAAGGTGTTCCGATTGCAAATTTCGGTGCTATGGCAGAGAAAAGCAAAGGTAAGGACACAACAATCGGTCATTGGGAAATTGCTGGAATAATTTCTTCCAATCCCTTGCCTACCTACCCGAACGGTTTTCCAGATGAAGTTATAGAAGAATTCAATGCTAAAACCGGAAAAGAGATTCTATGCAACAAGCCATATTCGGGTACAGAAGTAATAAAAGACTTCGGTGACGAACACGTCAGAACAGGAAAATTGATTGTATATACCTCAGCAGACAGCGTTTTTCAGATTGCAGCACATGAGAAGATTGTTCCGCTTGATGAGCTTTATCATTACTGTAAAATTGCAAGAGAAATTCTAAAAGGCAAAAATGCGGTAGGTAGAGTTATTGCCCGTCCCTTTTCCGACAAGGACGGTGTATTCTATCGAACAAGCGGCAGGCATGATTATTCACTTGAGCCGTATGGCGAGACAATGCTTGATATTATAAAAGCAAGTGGAAAAGACGTTATCTCTGTCGGGAAAATTAATGATATCTTCGCTTCACGAGGTATAACCGAATCAAACCCGACAGCGAACAACACAGAAGGCGAAGAGCTGATTATGAAAATGACAGAGCGTGACTTTAACGGCTTATGCTTCATTAATCTTGTTGATTTTGATATGGTTTACGGTCACCGCAATGATATAGATGGTTATGCTGCAGCACTTACTAGGTTTGATAAGATGCTTACTTTATTCTTAGATAAATTAAAAGACGATGATATATTGATGTTAACAGCAGACCACGGCTGCGATCCCGGTTTTCCCGGTACAGATCATACGAGGGAGTATGTTCCCCTGCTTGTCTACGGAAAAAAGTTGAAAAGTGGTGTTAATCTCGGTACAAGAAGCTCCTTTTCAGATATTGCCGCAACGTTGACTGACGCTGTTGGAGTAGCGTTAATAAAAACTGGAGAGAGCTTTTTACCATATATTATATAATACTTTAAAAGAAGAGTAGGAGGTCAAATATGTTGAGAATGTATGACATTATTCAAAAAAAGCAGGAAGGTAACTCTCTTAATGAGGATGAGCTCAACTTTTTTATCACTGGTGTTACAGACGGTTCAATCCCCGACTACCAGATTTCAGCTCTGTTAATGGCAATATTCTTTCGTGGAATGACTGATGAAGAAACAGTTATGTTCACCGAATGTATCGCTGACAGCGGAGAAAAAGCAGACCTCTCATCGATTAAAGGAAAAAAGTTGGACAAGCACAGCACAGGAGGTGTTGGTGACAAAACCTCGCTTATCGTAGCACCGATGGTTGCCGCGGTAAATAAAGGCGTGTATGTTGCTAAAATGTCAGGGCGTGGACTTGGGCATACAGGCGGAACTATAGACAAATTAGAATCCATTCCGGGCTTAAAGACCGAACAATGTCGAGAAGATTTTATCAGAATTGTAAACGAAACAGGACTGTGTATTATAGGACAGAATTGTAATTTTGCTCCAGCTGATAAAAAGCTGTATGCTCTTCGTGATGTTACCGCAACGGTAAATTGTATGCCGCTTATTGCATCAAGCGTAATGAGTAAAAAGCTTGCTGCAGGCAGCGACTGTATTGTTCTGGATGTAAAATGCGGAAGCGGTGCTTTTGTAAAAACACTTGAAGAAGCAACCAAGCTCGCCGAATTGATGGTTAAAATCGGTACCGGTGCAGGTAAAAAGACGATTGCTTTGATAACTAATATGGATATACCGCTCGGAAGAAATGTCGGTAACAGCCTTGAGGTTATTGAAGCGATTGATGTACTTAATGGTAATGGCGATAAAAATCTTACCGAAATTTGTATTACACTTGCTGCAAATATGCTATACGCTGCAAAAGTCGCTTCTTATGATAAATGTGTTGAAATGGTAACGCAGACTCTGCATGACGGTTCTGCCAAGAAAAAACTGGCTGATATGGTAGAGTCAATGGGCGGAAAAAGCGAATATATTTACAATCCGACATTGTTTGGAGAAAGTAAGGTCTCTGCGTTGCTTGCAGCATACAGAGACGGTTATATTTATGAAATAGACACCGAGTTGGTTGGAAAAGCTGCTGCCGAATTAGGTGCAGGACGTGTTACCAAGGATTCACCGATTGACTACAAAGCAGGGATTATTTTCCATAAAACGGTTGGTGACTATATAAAAGAAGGCGAGGTTCTCGCCACTATTTACACCAGCAAAATTAGTAAAGCACAGAACGGAATGGAGCTGCTATTCAAAGCTATTAACATTAGTGACAATCAACCAAAAGTTAAAAATTTGATATATAAAACTTTCGGAGGACAAGTTTGAAAGATAAATCTTTCAAACTACAGTTTTGTGCCTTTACTGCAAGAGGTGCAGTAATCCGGTTGCTACCGGACCGACACAATTCTAATGTATGAAAGTTAACTTTCATACTATGCGATTGGCGTAAACACCATGGAAAGGTATGATCATATAGATGAAAACAGATATTGAGATTGCAAACGAAGCTAAAATGCTGCCGATAGCAGAAATTGCTTCTAGGCTTGGAATTTTAGATGACGAGCTTGAAATGTACGGAAAATTCAAAGCAAAAATCAATCCTGCAGCAGTAAAAAGACTGGAGAGCAAGAAAAACGGTAAGTTAATATTGGTCACCGCTGTAAGCCCTACTCCCGCAGGTGAAGGAAAGACAACCACAACAATCGGGCTTGGACAAGCTATGGCAAAGATCGGAAAGAATGCTATTATTGCTCTGCGTGAGCCTTCACTTGGTCCTGTTTTTGGCGTTAAGGGCGGTGCGGCAGGCGGTGGATATTCACAGGTTTTGCCGATGGACGAGATAAATCTGCATTTTACAGGCGATTTTCACGCTATAACAAGTGCAAACAATCTGCTTTCCGCTATGATTGATAACCATCTTATGCAGGGAAATATTCTTGGTATAAATCCAAAGCGTATCATTTTTACACGTTGTCTTGACATGAACGACCGTGCTTTGAGAAATATGGTTATCGGTATGGGCGGAAAAGCGGATGGAGTTGTTAGGGAAGAACATTTTATGATAACCGTTGCAAGCGAAATAATGGCTATTCTTTGTCTTGCGACTTCGTTAAGCGATTTAAAAGAAAAACTCGGAAATATACTTGTTGCTTATACTTATGACGAAAAACCTATATATTGCCGTGACCTTAACGCTCAGGGTGCTATGTGTGCATTGCTTAAGGATGCAATAAAACCCAATCTTGTTCAAACAATAGAAAATACACCCTGTATTATTCACGGGGGACCTTTTGCAAACATTGCACATGGTTGTAACTCCGCAATCGCTACAAAAACCGCTCTTAAGTTAGCTGACTATTGTATAACAGAAGCAGGTTTCGGTGCTGATTTAGGCGCGGAAAAGTTCCTTGATATCAAATGCCGCAAGGCTTCACTTTCTCCTAGTGCTATTGTTTTGGTCGCAACAGTTCGTGCGTTAAAATACAACGGAGGAGTAAAAAAGGAAGATTTAAAAACAGAGAATCTGGAAGCACTCAAAACAGGCTTTTCCAATCTGAAGGCACATATCGAGAATTTAAAAACCTTCGGAATTCCGATTGTCGTTGCAATAAACCATTTCTACGCTGACACAGAAGATGAAATATCACTGGTTAAGGATTATTGTGCGGAGCTTGGGGTAAAGGCTGTTGTTTCAAAAGCGTTTGCAGAAGGCGGTAACGGTGCGACCGAACTTGCCAGCGAGGTATGCAGAGCTTGTGAAAGTGATTCAATACTCAAATTTACTTATCCCGATAACTTCTCGATAATACAAAAAATAGATGCTCTTGCAAAGAATATTTACCGTGCTGATGGGGTTGATTATACCCCTGCCGCACTTTCCGCAATTAAAAATATAGAGGAAATGGGATATGGGAATCTCCCAGTTTGTGTTGCAAAAACTCAATATTCCATATCTGATAACCCGCTGCTTCTCGGTTGCCCGTTAGGTTACCGCCTTACCGTTCGCGAGGTCAGAGTTTCTGCCGGTGCAGGATTCGTTGTTGTTCTTGCAGGAACGATTATGACAATGCCCGGTTTACCCAAAAAACCTGCTGCAGAGGGAATAGATATCGACGATAACGGAATTATAAGCGGTTTGTTTTAGTTAAAAGGAATATATATGAAATCATTTATCTCAAAAAGTCTCGCTGATACAGAAAAGCTTGCTTCCGAAATAGCCATACAATTAAAAAAAGGTGATTTTCTCGCCCTCTACGGCGAAATGGGAGCAGGAAAAACCGCTTTTGTCAGAGGGTTAATTTCTGCAATAATGCCCGAATGCCTTTCGCTCGTTCACTCCCCCACCTTTGCTATTGTAAATGAATACGAAGGTAACGAACTTACAATCTATCATTTTGACTTATACCGCATAAAAAGCGAAGATGATTTATACTCAACCGGTTTTTACGATTATCCCGCAAGTGAATGTATAATGATTACCGAGTGGAGTGAGCTTTTTGAGGGTGCGATTCCGCAGAATGCTATAAAAGTAAAAATAGAAATTTTATCCGATAACGAAAGGCGATTTATGGTATGTTAATTTTAGGAATAGATTCCACAGCCGTAACAGCTTCGGTTGCAATTGCGGAAATAGAAGATAGTGTAAAAACTTACAGCTTGTTTACGGTTAAAAACCGCCTTACACACAGCGAAAACCTTATGCCTATGATAAAACAAGCGGTTGAACTTTATGGATTAAAAATAGCTGACCTTTCTTTAATAGCTGTCAGTGCAGGTCCGGGATCGTTTACAGGTGTAAGAATAGGCGTTTCAACCGTAAAAGGATTAGCTTTTACTTCAGATGGAAAAATTCCCTGTGCTGCTGTTTCCACGCTGGAAGCACTGGCAGAAAACCTTTCGCATCAAAGCGGAATAATATGTCCTATAATGGACGCAAGACGGCAGCAGTTTTATAATGCCATGTTTAGATATAATAAAAGACTATGCGAGGACCGACTTATTTCTGCTAATGAGCTTATGGAAGAGCTTGATAAGCTTGATGAAAACATTACCCTTTGCGGTGACGGAGCAGACCTCTTTGCTTCTATTTACAATTTAAAAACTACGAGCAATATTAAAGTCTCTTCAGTTTTAACAAAGGATCAAAACGCTCTTTCGGTTGCAATCTGCGGCTATAGAGCACTACAGGAAAACAAATTGATATCCGCAAAAGAACTAAAACCGATATACCTTCGTGCTTCGCAAGCAGAAAGAGAAAAATCAGGTCTGGAATAAATATAAATTGTATTATATAAAAGGAGAACATTTAAATGATATCAATCGGATGCGACCACGGCGGTTATGAAATAAAGGAAGCTATCGTCGCTTACTTAAAGGAAAACTCTATACCTTTCATCGACTTCGGAACAAATAGTTCAGAATCTGTAGACTACCCCGTTTTTGCAAAAAAAGTATGTGATTCAATTATAAAGGGCGAGAGTTCGCTTGGTATCCTTTGCTGCGGAACAGGCATTGGAATGTCAATAGTGGCAAATAAACAAAGAGGAATTCGTGCTGCTGTACTTTCAGACGAATTTTCCGCAAAATCAACACGCGCTCATAATAACGCAAATGTTCTTTGCTTAGGCGGCAGGATAATTGATAACGAAAAAGCAATAAAGCTCGCTGAAATATTCATTAACACGCCTTTCGAAGGTGGTAGACATATAAACAGAGTAGAAATGTTCGAATAAGTCTTTAGAAAACTTTTTTAACAAAAGCTATTGACAATAGCGTAATTGTTTGTTAAAATAGGTTTACCTCTGAATTCGGGGTATTTTTTGTTGTTTATAATTGCTTATTAGGTAATGATTTCCGACCTATACAGCTACCGAGTAGTCAGAGGGAGGTAACAAAATTGGAGGTGCCGATAAAGAATGAGAGTAAAGATCACAATGGTTTGCAGTGGATGCAAGCAGAGAAATTATGATTCTATTAAAAACAAAAAGAACGATCCGGACAGGCTTGAGATGAACAAGTACTGCAAGTTCTGCCGCAAGCACACTCTCCACAAAGAGAGCAAGTGAGGGGGAAAATTATGTTTTCTATCAAATTAAGATCCCTATTGGCTTTGATGCTTGTGTTTTTGCTTGCTTTTTCGTTTACACTTTTTGCAAATGCAGAAGAGTCAGGCGATGTTTCCGCAGTTTCAGAGACATCCGATGTATCGGTTGATGCAACCAGTACAGAGAGCACCGTTGTAAGTGCCGAAGAGAGTGTTGTAAGCGAAGCAGTCAGTGATGATGCTAGCGAAACCATCGAGAGCGATGTCAGCGACGAAAGTGCTGCAGCAGCAACAGATGATGACAGCAACCCGTGGCTTGGATGGATAATAGCTGGTGTTATATTACTTCTTATTGCACTTGGAATATTCATTGCAATAAAGAGAAATACTCCTTTTGGACAGAAACTTGTAAAAATATTTAAAGACTATAAAAGTGAAATTAAAAAGATAGTTTGGCTCTCGAAAAAGGAACTTATAAGGCAAACAGGTATTGTTGTTGTAACAGTAGTAATTGCCGCTGTGTTCCTCGGTGGACTGGACTGGGCGTTTAGTCAGCTTATACAGTTGATAGCGTAGGTAGTTTATGGGATTACCGCAAGAAAGCACTCCGCTTTGGTATGTTGTTCACACATACTCAGGCTATGAGAACAAGGTTAAGACGAACATCGAAAAGATTGTTGAAAACCGCAATCTTGAGCATTTAATTCTTGGTGTAAAAATCCCTGTCGAAAAAGTTATTGAGATTAACGGCAAGGATGAAAAGGAAATCGAAAGAAAACTTTTCCCAAGCTATGTTCTCGTAAAGATGGTAATGAACGACGAGAGCTGGCATATAATCAGAAATACCTCGGGTGTAACAGGCTTTGTTGGGCCCGGTTCTAAACCGGTTCCGCTTACCGATGCTGAAGTTGAAGCTCTTGGTGTTGAGGTTAAGGTTATTGAGTTCAAATACGCTGTCGGTGACAGTGTCAAAATCTGTGACGGTCCGCTTTCCGGATTTATCGGTCTGGTTGAAGAAATCTCACCCGATAAGAAAAAGGTTATGGTTTCTGCATCCATGTTTGGCAGAGAAACTAAAGTTGAACTTGGTGCCATGCAGGTTAAACCATTAGACTAAGTAATTACTCTTTATAAAAAAGTTTTTAACATTATAAATTTTCAAAAACTCAACTTGCCAGTGAGTTTTTGGTTTGCTGTGCAAATAATCACAGCATGTGGGAGGGAGCAAAGCTCCCGAATTTAATACCACAACGGAGGTGTATTTAAAAATGGCAAAGAAAGTATTAGGTTATGTTAAACTTCAGCTGCCGGCAGGTAAGGCTACTCCTCAACCCCCGGTAGGACCAGCTCTCGGTCAGTACGGTGTTGCTATTCCAATGTTCACAAAGGAATTTAATGAGCGTACAAAGAATGATATAGGGCTTATAATACCCGTAGTTATTACGATTTTCGCAGACCGCAGCTTCACTTTTATTACAAAGACTCCCCCTGCAGCCATTCTTATAAAGAAAGCTGTTGGTATCGAGAGCGGCTCTGCTGTTCCGAACAACACAAAGGTTGCAAAAATCACAAAAGAGCAGATTAAAAAGATTGCCGAATTAAAGATGCCCGATCTCAATGCGGCTTCTCTCGAATCCGCAATGAGCATGATAGCCGGTACAGCCCGCAGCATGGGCGTAACGGTCGTTGATTAAAGGGGGCGTTATAATGAAAAGAGGCAAGAATTATAAAGCAGCTATTCAAGTTATCGACAAGACAAAGCTCTATGAGAGTAGCGATGCACTTGGACTCGCTTGCGAAGTATCAAAAGCAAAATTCGATGAAACCGTCGAGTGTCATATCCGTTTAGGTGTTGACTCCCGTCATGCTGACCAACAGGTCAGAGGTGCGGTTGTTCTTCCCAACGGTACTGGTAAAACAGTAAGAACTCTTGTATTTGCAAAAGGCGACAAGGCAAAGGCTGCTGAAGAAGCAGGAAGTGACTATGTAGGCGCAGAGGATTACGTGGCAAAGATTCAACAGGAGAACTGGTTTGAGTTCGATGTTATCATTGCTTCTCCCGACATGATGGGCGTTATCGGCCGTCTTGGTAAAATCCTCGGACCTAAAGGACTTATGCCCAACCCCAAAGCTGGTACAGTAACAAATGATGTTGCTAAGGCTGTTCTTGAAGCTAAAGCAGGTAAAATTGAGTACAGACTTGATAAGACAAATATTATCCACTGCCCTATCGGAAAAGTTTCCTTCGGCAAGGATAAGCTTCTCGAGAACTTTGATACCCTTCTTCGTGCAGTTATAAAGGCTAAACCTGCTGCAGCAAAGGGACAATATATCAAATCCTGCGTTGTTGCATCAACAATGGGACCTGGCATAAAGATTAACCCTGCTAAAGCTGGAGAATAAATACAACTTTTTTACAAAGTAAAAAAGTTGTCTAGGAAAAATTGCAAAGAACTTTATTGACAAAGAGAAATTTTTGTGATATTATTTCTAAGGTAATTAAATATAATTACTATCCAAAGACAGTAGGCACCAAAAGTTTAATGGTTTTTACCGCCTGCCGAGGAATTATAAAAGTTTGATAATACATTTTGTATGTTAATTTTTATGCTCCTCTGCGCAAGCGAAGGAGCATTTTCTTTATATAAATATGGAGGTGAATAAATTGGCAAGTACAAAAATTTTAGAGCAAAAGCAACAGATCGTCAAAGAATTAGCTGAAAAAATGAAAACTGCAACCAGCGGTGTTTTAGTTGATTATAAGGGCATCACAGTTGCTGACGATACCAAGCTCAGAAGCGATTTACGTAAAGCTGGCGTTGATTATGCGGTTGTAAAAAACACCCTTACTTCAAAAGCTTGTGACATTATCGGTTACGAGGGACTCAAGAATGTTTTGAGTGGAATGACTGCTATGGCAATAAGCAATAGTGATCCTCTCGCTCCGGCAAAAATTCTTAGTGAGTACGCAAAAAAGCATGAAAACTTTGTTATCAAAGCAGGCTTTGTTGATGGCGGTGTTATAGACGCCGTTGGCGTAAAGGATTTAGCTGAGATACCGTCAAAGGAAATACTCATTGCAAAGGTTATGGGCTCACTTCAGTCTTCTTTATACAGCTTTGCATATGCATTGCAAGCTATTATCGACAAACAAAGCAGTGGCGAAGCTACAGCTGAGGCATAATAAACTTTATAAAATTCAAACAAAAATAATTGGAGGTATATTTAAAATGGCAAACGAAAAAACACAACAGATTTTAGACCTTGTAAAAGGACTTACAATACTTGAACTTGCAGACCTTGTTAAAGCACTTGAGGCAGAGTTCGGTGTATCAGCTGCTCCTGTAGCAGTTGCAGCAGCTCCCGGCGCAGCAGTTGCGGAAGTTGTTGAAGAGAAAACAGAGTTCGACGTAGAGCTCACAAGCTTCGAAGAAGACAAGAAGCTTAAGGTTATCAAGGAAGTTAAGGATATCGCAGGTCTTTCACTCGGCGAAGCTAAAGAACTTGTTGTATCCGCTCCCAAGATGGTTAAAACAGGCATTCCCAAGGACGAAGCTGAGAAAATTAAGGCTCAACTTGAAGCAGTTGGCGCGAAAGTTACAATTAAGTAATTTTAATCCAAACAGTTTACACACAAATAAAGCAACTCTCTCGGGTGGCTTTAATAAGGAAGTATTAACTTATATAAGTACGGTGTAGCATTTTGCTGCACCGTACTTTGTGTTATGTGTTAGCATTTTCAAGTGGGTAACTTTTGTTTACTATTCGAAGTTGGTAACCTATAAAACACTTGTATGATAATTATATTTTAAAATATCTTGACAATAGAACGTATGTTCCGTATAATATGATGTATATAGAAAAAACACATGGAAAGAATATTCAACCTTTAACAAGACATTTAATATGGAGCGATAAGAATATGTTTAATGAAGAAGTTATTAAATGGTTGCTCGAAGAAAACAATCCGATTATAGCATTTCGCACAAGAACGGAATTGCTTGATGAAGCTGCTGACACCTTGTCTGTTCGCAATTTGATATACAAATTTCTTCCCGAAGATTGGTATAATAATGAAGGAAAATATCTGATTGGTGGTACGCTTACAAAACCTTATTTACCAAAAGAAACAGTAAGTAAACCAAGCAAGTGGGTCACATTTTATACCTTACTTGCAGAGAAGGAGAAAAACAATGGCACAATTCACTTATGTACAGGCTATTAAAATTTACGATAACATTGAAAAAAATATTGGTAAAAACGCAGCGGATGATTTTACTTTAAAGCTGCCTTTGTCCAAATCCGCCGATTACAAACGAAAATTCAAATGGGCAGCGGATGTCTGTAAATATCTTGAGGATACATATACGCCCAAACAGATCAGAAAAATCCGTATGTCCTGCTCGTATGGCACGTCAGAAAAGGAAATGGTATATACAAAGCGGCTGTTTGACCAAGCCGCCGATTTGGGTGAGTTTTGCTCAAGTTATAACATTGAATATACAGGACAACACACCATGCGGTGTGAAGGTGAGATATTATATTTATCATATCCTACGTGTTATTGCTCCTGCGTAAAACGAGTAAACGAAACACTGCTCAAAACTTGGTGTTTATGCACTCTCGGATACACAAAAAAGCTTTTTGATTTTACATTAAGTTATGAAACTAAGTCGAGCTTATTGAGAGCATAAAAACAGGCAGCAGCCGCTGTGTAATTAAAATAATTAAGGACTGATAAAATGCACTTTAAAGAAGCAAAAGGAATTCTATCCTCGCAAAACGGTATGAATATATATCGTGGTTGTACGCACGGTTGTATTTATTGCGACAGCCGAAGTAAGTGTTATAATATGGAGCATGATTTTGAGGATATCGAGGTTAAAAGCAACGCACCCGAATTGCTGGAAGCTATTCTTAAACGCAAACGAAAAAAGTGTATGATCGGCACAGGCTCAATGTGCGACCCTTATATGCACATAGAAACCAAGTTGAATCACACACGAAAATGTCTTGAAATTATTGATAAATACAGCTTTGGAGCTACAATAATAACAAAATCAAACCGTATTATCAGAGATTTGGATATTCTGAAAAGCATAAACGAAAAGTCAAAATGCGTTGTTCAAATGACTTTAACAACCTATGATGAGAATTTGTGTAAGTTCATTGAACCTGATGTCAGTACGACAAAAGATCGCTTCGAAACGCTAAAAATAATGCGTGATAACGGTATTCCGACGGTAGTATGGCTGGACCCTATTTTACCGTTTATAAACGACACAGAAGAAAATCTCAGAGGTGTTTTAGATTATTGTATAAGGGCTAAAGTATATGGTATTATTTGCTTCGGTATGGGGCTTACCCTGCGTGACGGAAACCGCGAGTATTTTTATAATAAACTAGATGAGTATTTCCCCGGATTAAAGCAAAAATATGAAAAGAAATATGGATTTAACTATGAAATTATGAGTGATGATAACGAAAAGCTGATGAGTGTTTTTTACAGTGAATGCAACAAGCATGGAATTATATGTGATAATGATGCGATATTCAAGTATCTGCATACTTTTCAAGAGAAAAAGCAGACAGAACAGTTAAGCTTGTTTTAATTAATTATACTGCTTCCTGAATTATTATCACTATTCATTATTTCATCAAGCTCATTATGAGTAATTTGTATGTTAATCTCGTCGATTGCCAAGGCGATTTCCTGAAAGATATATGAATAATCCCCCGCAGGAACAAGATTGGTATATATGCTCAACACATATGGCATAGGTGAATACACAATAGCTGCGTTATGATATGCTTTTCTTGGGTCATATGAATACAACCCGTATTTTTGTGCTACCGGATATTTATCCCCCAGCGCTTTTCCAATTTGCTTGTTATGTTCACAGGATGACAATAAGGTTATCAGATAATTTCCGTTTTCTGAAGTTAACGCATAATTATATATATCTCTAAAATATAATCCTGCTTCTTCTGCTGACATAATACAATAGTTATGTTGGTTTGATATATAACAATCTACTCCGATATCGGCAGACATTTTATTAAAACCCTCAGCTTTGAATTTTTTTACCAATTCGGAGTATGCATTGTTATCACTGTATATTATCGTATAATTAATCAATTCCTCGACTGTTAATTCGGAACCGGTAGCAATACCGTGCACAGATTTGCTTATTGTAATTTTCTCTGACAAATCCGGATTCAATGACAAAATGTATTTTACATACGGTGCTTTTATTACACTGGCAGAAAAATAATCGGCATCAGGTCTATATGTAATGGTTATACCGGTATCTATGTTTGTATAGAAGATTGAAATATTATTTTTTTTTGATTTTATTAAAACCTCAAGTTTTTGCAATGAATCAGAGTTAATCTTTCTGATATCCCCTGAATAATCAAATATGTATTCGCACTCTGTTATTTCCGATTCATCGCTTACAATATCCGAGGTGTCGCTTTCTTCAAAGGTTTCGCTTTCCTCATATCCCGACTCTGCAAATACTTCTGATTCCTCAGAACAATACGAGCTGTCTTCATTAGAAAGAACTTCATCAGAATCATTAAAAATACCTGTCTTTTCTGTGGAAAGTTCGTCAAGCGAATTTAATTCGTCTTCCAGTGATAAAATAAGTGTGATTGATATTATAACAATAATAAAAATTGTTATTGCAATAATTATAGACTTGAAAATTTGCTTTCCCTTATAGATCAAAACCTACACCTCTTAAATAATAATTTAGTATTATATATCAATAGTGCAGAAAAATCAAATAAATGTTTCATGAATAAAAAATATTTTTATTCAGATTGTATTATATTGATAGCTATTCAATACTATACACATTTTACAAATTAACATTGAAAAATTACTTAAAAAAGCATAATATAAAGAAAACAACCTGATATGGAGTCATTGCTAATGAAAATGTTATGTTTATTACTTGCAATATTATTAATTACCGTTCAGTTTTTTAGTGCCTGTGGAGATGATACCGATGAAAGCAAATCCGAACTTTTAAATCTTACCTCGGATTTTGACGAATATTTCTCATCCAATAAATTAGTTTGCTGGCAGGATGTTGCTGCCGCTTACCTTTCTAAGCTACAAGTCGGTAATTATAACTTTTTAACCATACTTGAGAAGAAAGAGACTCTGGAAGACAGGGCCGGGTATGTTATTACTGTTGCATTATTAGGTAGACAATGTAACAACGTTATTGCAAATAGTTTAGAGGATTACAAAATAGAAATAAAGGCTGTAATCGAAACCGATTATGAAAATAAAACAGTAAAAGAAATTGCACTCTGCTTTTTTGCTATGACGGCATTGAATATAGATTTTAATTACGAAGCAGCTGCTAAATATATTGAGACTTTACAGAACGATGACGGTGGTTTTCCTGTATCAAGTGAATACACCAGCTCTGATGTTGAGAGTAGTGCATACGCACTTAACATCATAACTCTGGCGAGAAGATATTTTTCCGATAACTGCTACGACAGTGCTGTTATATATCTTAGCGAAAAAATAAACAATAACAACACACTTTCGGATATTGAAGGCAAGGAAAGTGCTGTTGCTACAGCTTTAACCCTTAATACACTTATCTCTGCAAAGCTACCGCTTGATGGCGAGGTATCAACGGCTTTGACAACCGCAATCAATACAAATTTTAAATCAGAAAGCAATTCTGAACTGATCGGATATAAAAGATATGCAGATGAGGTAAGTATAAACAGAGAGGTAACAGGTGAAGTGTTCCTGTGTTTTGCTGCTACTGCATACGGAAACTTGTGGACGAAGCTATTTACTGAAAATAATGCAGATTAAAATCAGTAAAATTGAACCAACTACTAATATTATGAATATTATAATAATGATATTTATGAAAAGAAGTGGTGTAATGGCAATAAAAATATTTATAGATCAAGGACATAACCCTACCGGATTCCACAATACAGGTGCTGTCGGTCAAGGTTTATTTGAACAGGACATTACTTATCAGGTTGGTGTATACCTTGCGGAATTGTTGAACAATGACCCCCGTTTTGACGCACGCTTATCAAGGCCTACCGCCGATACTGTACTCGGAACCAATAATGCCACCAGCTTGGCTGAAAGAGTACGGTTGGCTAACACATGGCCAGCAGATTATTTTATCAGTATCCATGCAAATGCAAGTGTAAATCCTGCGGCAAACGGTACAGAAGTTTATATTTACCGTCGTTATACACAAGCTAACTGGCTTGCAGAACAGGTACTTGACGGTATTGTAGAAACTGTAGGAACAAGGAATAACGGAGTCAGGGTGAACTCCTCACTTTATGTTCTAAGAAGAACAAATATGCCTGCTATTCTGGTTGAGATGGCATATATTTCTAATCCATCAGACGCAGAAAAGCTGAGAGATAATCAGTTTGGTTTTGCAAACGGTATTTATAAGGGAATTCTAAGGTATTTCGGCTTTGCGTAATACTAATTCTCTTAAGAATTAGTATTACGCAAACTCGGAAACAGTTTTTCTGTTTCCGAGTAATTTTTATTATTATTAACTATGCCTTACCGTTGCAACCGAGAACATTAACAAGTTTATGTTTAACAAGTTCTTTGATGTTTGATCTTGCCGGCTTGAGGTACTGACGGGGATCGAAATGATCGGGATGCTCTGCGAAGTACTGACGGATAGAAGCTGTCATCGCAAGTCTGAGGTCGGAGTCGATGTTGATTTTACAAACAGACATCGCTGCTGCCTGACGAAGCATTGGCTCAGGAATACCGATTGCATCAGGCATCTTTCCACCGTTCTTGTTGATTATTTCAACAAACTCGGGAATAACCGAGGATGCACCGTGAAGAACGATTGGGAAACCGGGAAGCTTCTCCGAAATTTTTTCAAGAATATCAAAGCGAAGTACAGGCTTCTGTCCGGGTTTGAATTTATATGCACCGTGGCTGGTTCCGATTGCTATTGCAAGTGAATCAACACCGGTTTTTTCAACAAACTCGATAACCTGATCAGGATCGGTGTAGGAAGCATCAGCTGCACTTACGTTTACAGCGTCCTCTATACCTGCAAGTCTGCCAAGCTCACCCTCAACAACTACGCCGTGAGCGTGTGCGTATTCAACAACCTTCTTTGTAAGAATGATGTTGTCCTCAAAGGAATGGTGTGATCCGTCTATCATAACTGAGGTAAAACCGCCGTCTATGCAGGATTTGCAAAGCTCGAAGGTATCGCCGTGGTCAAGGTGAACGCATATCGGGAGTCCTGTATCCTCTATCGCAGCCTCAATGAGCTTCATAAGGTAAACGTGTTTTGCGTAATTTCTTGCACCCGAGGAAACCTGAAGGATAAGGGGAGCATTCTCCTCTTTTGCAGCTTCTGTAATTCCCTGGATAATCTCCATGTTGTTAACATTGAAGGCACCGATGGCGTAACCGCCTTCATAAGCCTTCTTGAACATTTCTTTAGATGTTACAAGTGCCATATAATTAATCTCCTTTGTTTTTATTAACTAAAATATTTTAGCAGTATTTGGAGTATATGTCAATAGCTATTAGACATTCATATTGATTTTTTTGGTAAAAACAATTGATTTTTGGGAAAAACTGTGCTATTATGGTAAAAGATTTGAAAAATGGAAAGGCAGAATAATTATGAATCAATTAAAAGGCGCGTGTATTATAGGACAGTCAGGCGGACCGACTTCGGTTATAAACGCCAGTGCATACGGCTGTATCAAGACAGCTCTCGAAAACGAAAATATAACAAAAGTTTATGGCGCTCTTAACGGCATAAAGGGTGTTCTTAACGACAACCTTATCGATATGAGCAAAGAGGATGCTTCCGAGCTTGCACTCATGCTGCAAACTCCCTCCTCCGCACTCGGCTCCTGCCGTTACAAGATTAAGAGCCCAGACGTAGATGACACGGATTACAAGTGTATTCTTGAAATATTCAAGAAATACGATGTTCGTTATTTCTTCTACAACGGCGGAAATGATTCAATGGATACCTGCAACAAGATTTCCAAGTTTATGCTCAAGAACGGTTACGAGTGCCGCGTAATGGGTATTCCCAAGACAATCGACAACGACCTTACAGGCACAGACCACTGCCCCGGATATGGCTCTGCTGCTAAGTATATTGCTACTTCTCTTATGGAGATTTACCACGACGCACGAGTTTACGACACAGGAATGATCACTGTTGTTGAAATAATGGGCAGAAATGCAGGCTGGCTTACTGCTGCTGCGGCATTAGCTTCCTACAAGGGAAACGGTCCTGACCTTATATATATCCCTGAGGTAAACTTTGACATAGAAAGCTTTATTGCAAAGGTTAAGGCGATTTATGCGAAGAACGGCAAGTGCATTATAGCAGTTTCCGAGGGTATTAAGGATAAAGACGGCAAATACATCTCCGAATACGGTGCAGACCTTGCACAAACAAAGGATTCCTTTGGTCATGCACAGCTTGGCGGTCTTGCTTCATTCCTTGCAAATTATGTGAAAGAGCAGACAGGTGCAAAGGTTAGAGGTATAGAGCTTAGCCTTCTTCAAAGATGCGCTGCTCACTGTGCTTCCAAGGCTGACATTGAAGAATCTTTCGCATCCGGCAAAGCTGCTGTTGAGAACGCAACTGCTGGTATTACCGACAAAATGGTTGGCTTTGAAAGAAGTTATGTTGACGGCAAATATGTTTGCAATATAAAGCTTTTTGACCTTACAATAGTCGCAAATACAGAGAAGAAAATCCCAGCAGAATGGCTAAATGAAACAAAAGATGGTCTTAACGACAAGTTTATCGAATACGCACTTCCGCTTATCCAGGGTGAACCTGATATGATTAAAGAGGATGGTCTTCCCAAGTTTGTAAAACTCAAAAAGGTTAAAGCGTAAATTATATTTCTATATAAAAAAAGAAGTCGAGCAATCGGCTTCTTTTTATATTTTAAATCGTTGAAACTTTTTTGCCTTTATTCCCCACTATTATGATATAGATATTAATTATTTTTTAATCGTAGTCAGTCGTTATTAGAAAAATGTTTTACATTAACACAATGTAGTATAAGCAGAACATAAAAATATAAATAGGAGGCGCATTATGAAGATTATTAAATCTTTATCAAAGAGGTACTTTTTAATAATATCGTCTTTATTACTTGCAATTTGTTTTTTTATTATAATAATTGTTTTTGATAATAAGAATGATAACACCGACTTGACCGAAACCTCTGACTACTTTAAGACAGAAAGTACAGTTTTTTTAATAGAATCATCTGTTTCTTACACAGAATCGCAATCCGAAGAATCGATAGTTGAGGAAAAAACACCTACTCAGATGCTTGTAGGAGGTGAAGTTACAACTGTTTTTTCACGTAAAGCTAACGTGGGTGAAATAATATACCCGTTAATGGATTGGTTTTGTAAAAACAAGTTAACCGAATACGGAACTGTTGACAGCATGTACTACCTGATGAATGAGCGTGTATATAATTATTTTAATGAATTCAAATTGTATTCCGCAACTTTTATTGTTACCTTTACGAATAACAAAGAAAAATATGTCACTATTTTATACGGTTCTCTTAATAAAGACGAACATAAATATATATTAATAGATGGACAAATAACTATATCGAACTATTATTCATTAGAGGATGCATGGGAAAAAGTACAAGAAAACGTTGTTTTCGGTAAATACGCAGATGAATATCCAATAGCTGTTAGTACCAAAGGTATGAACGAATTAGATTTAGGTTCTCTTATTGGAGAAGGGCGTATCGTATATTCAAATTTTCCAATATCTGAAACTACCGTCGCTATTGTAAGTGTATTGCCTGATTACTTCGATCCCGGTACTCATATATATAATTGGCGTCCTACAAATTTAAAAATAGATTTTATTGATATCACAAGCGGTAAACTAATTTACGATAGTCACCAATTGACAGACATCCGTTCAAAAGGATATAGAATAATGGGAGGTTTAAGTGGATATTTCATAGATAATAATAATATTCTATTTGGTATATTAGTGAGTAGCCCATATAATGACAACACATATTATGCATGGTATAAATTAACCATTGATTCCACAGGTAAAATTAACGATACCCTTGTTATTAATCAAGATGCTGGTAATTACAATAGTTTGAAAATCGAATCAGGACAATATGAAACATTTTATCAAAACGATGATCTTTTCTTGCATGACAATGTTTCGGAAATCGATATTCTTGTATACGATGCATTTGTCTTTACTGAAGATGAAAATTATGACTTTAAAGATTATCATTTTGCAAGTGTGGCTTTCTTTGTTGGAGACGAACTCTATTTTAATGTAACTGCGGGAGGAGATTTCCTTGGCTGTGCAAGTTATAATCCTAAAACAAACAAAACAATTGACTATTTTAATAAGATATATGCACAAAAGTATATTTATGGGTATATTTATGGCACAACCTCGAATGATGATCTATATGGTCGCTTCAGGATAGATGATATGAAAAATATCGATTTGTTAAATCTAAAAGATAAAACTGAACTACCTTATTCACAATTTCTATATTCGTCCGACGAAAAGTACTTAATTATGATAACGGTTATTGTGACGGTTTTGTTTATGGTGTTATCTGGGCTATTAATTCCGATGAACCGTACTTCGGACGATTTGATATAAATAATCCCAATAATATTATTAAACTTATAACCGGATCGGAATATGATAATTCTGAGTTAATGTATTCACCAGACGGGAAATATATTGTAAAAGTTTCCGTAAACAATTTTTATAACGATATTAAACTTCAGGATATAAATGGTTCAATTACAATATATAATGCATCCTCTTTTAAGGAAATAAAACAATATTCGTATAATTTTGATCGTCAAATCGATTCTGTTCAATTCGCAGGAGATTATATATTAATTTTTGCAGAGAATATGGACTATATTTCGTATATACTTAAATATAAATAAATCCTTAAAGAGCAGTGTTAACGACTAAAATCGAAAACGCAGCTCTTTTTCATTTTCTATAAATCCACACTGTCATGCCTTCGGAAACCCTCTCCGAATACTTGATTTGCACTGGAAATAATCATAAAAGCTTCTTCGTCCACCTGTAAAACAATCTCACGAGCACGCGGAAGCTGTTGCTTACGCATTGCACAGAGCATTACACGCTTTTCTTTTTTTGTATATGCACCATATCCTTGAAGGTAGGTTACTCCTACATCAAGCTCCTGCATAAATCGGGCTGCTATTTTTTCTTCGTAGTCGCTGATAATATATAATACCCTTGCACCATCTGTTCCGTATAAAACAAGGTCTAGCACCACTGCCTGAATAAGTACCGCTATTCCTGCATAAAGTGCAGCATCAATATTGTTTAAAAAAATTGCAGAGGCCGCTACAACCAACCCGTCAAATAATAAAAAAACAATTCCTGTCTTAATGTGCCTGAACTTTAAACGGAGCAATTTTACCAAAATATCCGCACCACCCGTTGTCGCCCCTGCCCTGAAAATCAAACCGATAGAGAAACCTACCAAAACCGCACCTGTAACAGAGGCTAATAATGGATCGATTGTAAGTGCTTCGAACGGAGCAAGCAGATTTATAAAAAGTGAGGAAACAACAAGTGCAAAAATAGTAGAAAAGAACAACTTTATGCCAAATTTATAAATAGCAAACAGCATAATAGGGATATTAATAATTATTATCATCGAGCCTGTTGCAAAGCCTGTCAGGTGATAAATTATAATCGCAATACCGGTAACGCCACCAGGAGCAAGCTTATTAGGATCGAGAAAAAGACTGACACCAATCGCATAAATAAAGCAGGAAATAGCAATCAATAAATATTCTTTTAATCTGTTCACCAATACTTTCTTCATATTTAAGATCGTTCCTTTTCCCAGTATTTATTTTAAAAGTCACTATGTACAAGTATTTTACCACGAAAAGAACAAATTTACAAGAAAATATATATTATTATTGAAACAATTAAAATAGTATGTTAATATAAATAATATTAATTAAAAATAGTAGGTGGGAATATTGCAGGAAGAACTTCAAAGACTTGTTAACGAGAGTCAAAATATTGTTTTCTTTGGCGGTGCGGGTGTCTCAACCGAAAGCGGAATACCCGATTTCCGAAGCACAGACGGGTTATACAACCAAAAGTACAAATATCCACCTGAGGTTATATTAAGCCATGACTTTTTTCTTGAGTATACTGAAGAGTTCTACCGATTTTACCGAGAAAAGATGATTTATGCCGATGCCGAACCGAATAAAGCTCATATAACACTGGCACGTTTTGAACATGACGGGAAATTAAAGGCCGTTATTACACAAAACATAGATAATCTTCATCAAAAAGCAGGTAGTATTAACGTCCTTGAGCTGCATGGTAGTGTTTACAGTAACTATTGTATGGACTGTCATAAATTTTACCCTCTCGAAGTAGTTTTGGAAACAAAAAGCATACCTAGATGCACCTGTGGCGGAATTATTAAACCTGATGTTGTTCTTTATGGCGAACAGCTTGATAATATTGTGGTAAATAAAGCAATAGCTACATTGCGAAAGGCTGATCTGCTTATTATTGGTGGGACATCTCTCAATGTCTACCCTGCCGCAGGGCTTATAAATTATTTTAACGGTAAAAATACAGTTGTTATAAATAAAAGTCCAACTTCTGCTGACAAAACAGCCATACTTGTTTTATGTGAGCCTATTGGAGAGGTTTTAAGTACTTAATTAAGAACGGTTTGAGTTAAAATCAAATCGTTTTTATTTTTGCAAAAGATGTCGAAAAAGGGGTTAATGCATATAATAATAACAGCGAGTTATATCAATAGTAATTTGCTCAAGGTTAAAAATAACTTTGAATAATAACATTAAGGAGTAACATGAACCGATGGAATATGAACCTTCTTTGGAGGTAGTGCCCGTCGTCGAAATGATGGAAAACATAAAGGAAGAATTTTTATTTCCTCAACGTATTTCATTAGCTATGGCGTATGTGCCTTATCAGCCGTTTAATAATCTTTATGATCCCGAAACATCTCTAAAAAGAGGAACAATTTTCAAAGCGCTCGACATGCCTTTCATGGGCGGAAAGGGGCTCAGAAAATGAACAACGATAGAGCTCAGATGCTAAGAAGGTTGCAAGAAGCAGACTTCGCAATGTACGAGGCTGTTCTTTACCTCGACGGTCATCCCACAAACAAAATGGCACTTGCTTTTTATGATAAAGCTGCAAAAGCATATTGCGACCTTAAGGAAAAGTATGAGATGACTTATGGTCCTCTGACTATTCAAAATGCCAGCGGTCCGTCCTGGACCTGGATACAAGGTCCCTGGCCGTGGCAGAATGAAATGGAGGAATAATTTATGTGGATATATGACAAAAAACTGCAATACCCTGTAAACATTAAGAACCCCAACCCTGCTATGGCAAAAATAATAATTACACAGCTCGGCGGACCTGATGGTGAATTAGCTGCATCACAGCGTTACTTATCGCAACGCTATTCAATGCCTTATAACGAAGTAATAGGAATACTAAATGATGTTGGCACAGAAGAAATGGCACATATGGAAATAGTAAGTGCTATTGTTTATCAGTTAACCAGGAATATGACTATAGAGCAGATAAAGGAAAGCGGATTTGACACCTACTTTGTAGATCACACTACCGGTATTTATCCGGTTTCTGCTGCCGGCGTACCCTTTTCAGCAACATATTTCCAATCAAAGGGTGACGCAATAACCGATATTAATGAAGACCTCGCTGCAGAGCAAAAAGCGAGATCAACTTACGATAACATACTTCGTCTTTCAGATGATCCGGATGTTATGGCACCGATCCGCTTCCTGCGTGCACGTGAAATTGTGCATTACCAGCGTTTTGGCGATGCTTTAAGAGTGATACAGGACAATCTTGATTATAAGAACTTCTACGCTTATAATCCCGAATTTGATAAAAGATAAAAGGTTTATATAGCAAATAATACGCTCTTTAAAAATACAAGTTTAAGTGTATTTTTAAAGAGCGTGTACTCTTTTATGAGGAAACTTTAAAAATGTATAAAAAGCCTTCTAGTTCAAAATTGCGATTGATTGTTTTATAAAAATGTAATCACCTACAAACGCTTCGGAATCTAAAGTATTTTTAACCGAATCGAATGTATAATCTCCGATTAATTTAAATGTAGCCGAATCATATACAGCATAGAGCCTAACTCCTTCCTTCACAGTATTGTAACCTGTTCGTATTTTTGACGACTATTTAACGACAATTAAAGGAAAATACATGACTATATCGGAAAAACAAAAAACAAAATTTAGTAATTATTTATAATTACTTATAGAAATTATTTACCTGGTCGTATGTAGATTTGCTTTAATTATTTAAAAAAATAATTTTTCATATATTGCCTTATTTGAAAGCCACTAATCTTAATATCGCTTTTTTCCTATTTATAACTAATTTAGAAAAAAATACATATTGTTTTTTTGTATCTTTTTGTCGAATGGGTTGACCTTATTAATTCTTCGTGATATAATTTATTTTAAATAAATAAATGTAAAAATACACTTTTTAAAAACAAAATATCGAAGTTTTGAACATAAAGGTAAACAATTTTATTGGCTTGAACATACATCAAGGCAAAAAATATTTGTTTATACAAACAATTCTTTAAGCAACTGATTTACCATCAGTATTATTATTTTAACTCCAAATTGATTATTAATAATTGCAATTTTGATTGACGATCCTGAACCGATTTTCTTCAAACAGAAGAGATAAAACTCATTTTCATGCTATAAAATTCATGACGAGTTATCTTAGGTCATAATAAAGTGTTTGAATATTACGATGCTGACTCTAGCAATGGGGCAATGTGAGGTTTATAAATGTACAAATATTTCTTCAAGAGGTTTATCGATCTGATACTTTCGAGTATCGGCATAATAATACTGATCCCGTTTTGGTTAATAATTGCTATCGCAATAGTAATCGATAATCCGGGACCTATTCTTTTTAAGCAGAAACGTGTCGGTAAAAATAAAAAGTTGTTTATGATTTGGAAATTTCGAAGCATGAAAATGAGCACACCAAATAATATACCGACTCATATGCTTAATAATCCCGAGCAGTACATAACAAAGGTAGGAAAATTCTTGCGCAAAACCAGTTTAGACGAACTGCCTCAGATATTCAATATTTTTACTGGAAAAATGTCTGTAATCGGTCCACGCCCAGCTCTCTGGAATCAAGGTGATTTAATTGCTGAACGTGATAAATACGGTGCAAATGATTTTAGACCCGGACTTACCGGCTGGGCACAAATCAATGGTCGTGACGAGCTGCCTATCCCGATAAAAGCACAATTTGACGGTGAATATGTAAAGAAAATAAGCTTTAGATTTGACTTAAATTGCTTTATTGTCACAATAAAATCCGTTATCAAACGTGACGGCGTTGTAGAAGGTGGAACAGGAAGCAAAGCAAATATAGAACCTGCGAAGGAGTTTGCTAATAAATGAAAAAAATTCTTATTACCGGAGCTGACAGCTATATCGGAACCAGTTTTGAAAAATGGCTTTCACAATGGCCGGATGAATATAAAGTCGAAACAGTGGATATGATTGATGGTTCCTGGCGTGAAAAAGACTTTTCTGGGTATGATTCTGTTTTTCATGTTGCGGGTATAGCGCATGTCAAAGAAACAAAAGATAATGCAGAAATGTATTATAAGATAAACAGGGACCTTGCTATTGAAACTGCTGAAAAAGCCCGAGACGCAGGGGTTGCCCAGTTTATTTTTCTCAGTAGCATGGCTGTTTACAACGGAGTTAAAGAAGAAAATATTACTAATGATACTATTTTGAAAGCTTCAAATCATTATGGCAAAAGTAAAGCTGAAGCGGATATGAAAATACAGTCTATAAACAATAACACTTTCAGAACAGCTGTGCTTCGCCCCCCTATGATTTTCGGACCTAATTGCAAAGGTAATTTTCCTCGTCTTATGAAGCTTGGAAAAATATTGCCTTTATTTCCTGATTTTAAAAATCAAAGAAGCATGCTATATATTGATAACCTCAGCGAATTTGTAAAATTAATTATAGACAATATTGAGACGGGAGTGTTTTTTCCGCAAAACGAGGAGTTCTTTTCATCAACGGAAATAATTAAAGCTATTGCGAAAAAACATAAAAAAAAGATATGGTTCACAAAGAGGTTTAACTGGGCAATTTACCTCTTAAGGCCTGTGTCATCTTCTTTAAACAAAGCTTTCGGAAATCTAACATATGATAAATCGTTATCAAATGTGCTAGATAAAAAGTATATTGTATTTGATAACCCGCAATCATTGGAAAAATCAATTTATATTTTATAATGATTCTTTTGACAAACATAGGAGTTAGCGTGTAAAGTATAAATAACAGAGGTACAACGGTGCGTATCAAAGGTACACTGTCGTGTATCTATCGGATTTTTCATTGTAATTTGTGCCCAGGAGGGCGTGGAGGTTATATGGAGCCTTTTTCAGTTTTAATGAGTGTATATAAAAATGAGAAGCCTGATTTTTTTAAAACGGCAATGGACAGCGTCCTTAATCAGACTGTAAGACCGGATGAGATCATATTGATACGTGACGGTTATGTCCCTGAAGAATTACAAAAAGTAATAGATGATTATATTCATGATACGGCTTTATTTACATATATCCCTCTTGAAATAAACGGCGGACTCGGAAATGCATTGAAAATTGGAATTGAGAAATCCAGGAATGAAATTATAGCCCGTATGGATACGGATGATATCAGCGTTCATAATCGTTTTGAACTTCAATTGAAATGCTTTGAAAAGAACAAAGAATTATCGGTTGCTGGAGGACAGATTGAAGAATTTATCAGCGATAGGTGTAGTATTGTAGGTAAGAGAGCAGTTCCTCTGGCTGATTATAATATAAAGAAATTTCTTAAAAAGCGTAACCCCCTAAACCATATGTCTGTAATGTATAAACGGTCGGATGTATTGACTGCCGGAAATTATCAGGAATTGTTTTTTCTGGAAGATTATTTCTTGTGGTGCAGGATGTTTTTGAAAGGCTGTAAATTTGTAAATGTACCTGAAACATTAATTTACGCTCGCGTAGGTAAAGAGATGTATCAACGTCGTGGCGGATATAAATATTTTAAAAGCTGGAAAGTGTTAGAAAGATTCAAGCTTAAAAATCGTATTATCAGTTTTTTTACATATATTGTAAATTTAATCGAAAGATTTATTGTGCAAGTAATGATGCCTAATAAAATACGAGGCTGGATGTTCAAACGATTCGCAAGGGTAAAATCAAATCAATAAATCGGCTATAAAAAAATAAGGAATAAAATTTATATGAAGCCTAAGGTTTTGATAGTGGGGACTGTTCCATATAACAGGAAATCGACTTCCAGAGCGTTCGAATCATATTTCTGCGAATGGGAAAAGGAAAATCTTGCTCAGATTTTTTCCAATACAAAACAACCTGCTAAAGGACATTGCAGAACGTTATATCAGATAACAGATCAAAGACTGGTGAAAAAAAGGTTTAATCGTTCCTTGGAAACCGGTGTTATCTTTAACGATAAGGATCTGCCGCCCGAATGGGAGGACAATTCTTTGGAAGTTGGCAGTTCATTCTTTTCAAAATTATATAAATTGGGCAGCAAAAAGACACCTTTAATTTATTTAATAAGAAAACTTATCTGGACTAAGAAATATTGGTGTACTGATAAATTGAACCTTTGGCTTGATGAATTTAAGCCGCAATGTGTTTTTTTAAGCTTTTCGGATGACTTTTTTATCCCGCAGATTGCCGTTTATATTGCGGAAAGATATAATATCCCGATTGTCTCATCAATTGGCGATGATTATTATTTTGATTTTAAGTTTTCTTTATCTCCTTTTTATTATATTTATAAATTAAAATATAAAAAACTTATCAGAAAGGTATTCCAACACAAAGGAAGCGCTATTTATATAGGAGATAAAATAAAAGACAAGTACAATTCATATTTTGGACTTGATGGAAAAACTGTTTACCTTACTTCCACTATTTCTCGGAAAGACTTCAAAGTCATTGATAATTCATACCCTAAAATTATTTATTGCGGAAATATACGTCTTGGAAGAAATACATCTTTAAATGATATTGGATACGCTTTGGGTAAGATAAATCCTGATTACATGTTGGATATTTATTCTAATGAGATTGACAGCAAATATTATAAGATATTCGGTAAAAATAAAAATATACGTTATCATGGATCGATCCCTTATTCGGTTGTACAAGAAGAAATTGTTTCCAGTGATATTGTTGTAATAGTTGAAGGATTCAGGAAACAAGATGTTAAAACAACCAGATACTCACTTTCAACAAAAGTGGCGGATGCTTTGGCATCCGGCAGCAATATATTTGTTTATGGTTCAATTGATTGCGGAGCAATAGAATATATGAAGCTCATTAAAAGTGCAGCGGTATGCATAAAAAAAGAAGAACTGGTCAGTTGCATATCGCATTTGATTGAAAATACTGATTATCAAAGAAAAAATTATGATAATGCGGTTCATGTAACTAAGCAACACCATAATTTAAAACAAAGTTCATCTATTTTTGAGAGTGTCGTTAATAGCGCGATCGAGGGGCAAGGATAAAAATGTTAAAAGACAAACTGACTTTAATGATTCATTCGTGTGATAAATTCTCTGATTTATGGGATACACATATACTGCTCCTGAACAAAAACTGGGCGAACCGCAATATCGAGACATTTTTAGTAACCGATAAAGCTTCACCCGAAACATATGACGGCGTCACAGTATTTTTTGCAGGAGACGGGGCGGAGCTTTCAGAACGCACCGCGGCAATTCTTCCTTACATAAAAACTGAATATGTCTTAATAACACTGGACGATTATTTTCTTACAAAAAGTATTTCGACAGAAAAGATTGAAGATCTTGTATCAGCTATGGAAAAAGAAAACCTGGATTATATCCGCTTGTTTTCCGTGCCCAATTCAAAAGATCGGATAAAGGGATATAAATCGCTTTATAGGGTCCAACTGAGTGGAAATTATAAGGTAAATTTATATCCGGGCATATGGCGTAAATCTTTTATTGAAAAAACAATAAAGGAGCCCCTGAATGCATGGCAATATGAGGTTTCTCTTACTAAAATAGCAAGAAAAGTTGACGCAAAATGTGCTATGAGCAAAGGAAAAGAATTTGAAATTCTGGATGTAGTTCGTAAGGGGAAGCTATTACGGAAAGCCAATCGTTATCTGAAAAAACATCATTTATATAACGGATCCCGGGCGGTTATGCGTTTCAAAGACGAATTTAAATTGAATGTGATTTCTTTCATATCATTAAATCTGCCACAGAGTTTTGTAAAGTATGTTAAACGCAAAATGATTGAAAGAGGACATCATTTTTACAGTGATGTTGATTGAAAATTAAAATCGAGGTTATATTTTTATGAAAATTTTGTGGGTTTCCACTTCTCCCATTGGACCTGCAAGCCGTATCCTTTCATTGCCATATCAAGGGACAAGCGGAGGATGGATTCAAACGGAATATGAAGCGTTGAGTTTACAGGATGTATCGATGTTTTTTTTATGTGCATCTCCCGAGATTCCTTTAGGTCAGGTCAAACATGCAAGTTCATCAGAAGGTGAAGCATATTGTGTGAATTTACCTAAAATTTCGTATGGAATTAAACCATCCGAGGTACTTAAAAATAACATCGAGAATATAATCAAAGAAATTTCCCCAGATATTATACAAATTTGGGGTACTGAAAGCTGTATATCGTATTTAGCTTCAGAATGCTGCTCGCAGATAAAAAAAGTAATTTTTTTACAGGGCTTAGTAGGTGTTCATACCAGATATATGGGGGGATATATCGGATTATCTAAAGACAGAAAGTATTATAAGGGTGTTTTACTGACAGAAAAGTTGAAAAATTACATCAGGGAACATTGCTTTAAGAATCAGGTTTATTATGAACAGAAAGCGTTATTGAATTGCTCAAATGTAATAACGGATAATGACTTTACGAAGGCTTATTGCCAGTTTGTCAGCAAAGATATTAATTCATATAATCATAGTTTATTTGCAAATAATTCATTCAAAAATGAATTATGGGATTATGATCAATGCGAAAAAAATTCGATTTTCACAGTATATGGTATAACAGCCGATAAGGGTTTACATCAGTTGCTTAAGTCACTTATAATCGTAAAAAAAAGTAATAATGACATCACTTTATATATTCCGGGAGCATATAGCAGTGACAATCATGGGCATTTAAAATTAAGCAAGCATATGCGTCCATTCGAAAGATGGATGTATAATTACATAAAAGAAAATGATCTATGGCAAAATGTTATTTTTGTCGGTAAATTGAGTACACCGCAAATGATTGAATATCTAAAAAAATGCAATTTATTTGTAAATCCATCCTGTATGGAAGTCCATGCTTTGTCATTAAGAGAAGCTTTAACTATGGGTGTTCCATGTATATCTTCACTTTGCGGAAGTATAATTGAATATGTAGAACATAAAATAAATGGATTGATTTATCGTTTTGAAGAACATGAGGTCCTTGCATACGATATTTTGAAAGTATTACAATATCCCGATTTTGCCTGTAAACTTGGAAAAAACGCAGAATTAAAAATGCGGAATTTTAAAGCTTCCGACGATTCGCTGTCGTTAATGGATATATATAAAAAAATATTATATAATTAATTCGGTTTTTATTTGATTTTATGATAAGTAATGACAGATTAACATATTAAAGTAAAATTGGTTTCTATAAAAAGGAGATAAATAACGATGGAAAAAAGCAATTCTCGCAATAATGCCATAGATGCTGTCCGAGGATTGGCTATTATATTAGTTATAATAGGTCATGTTATAGAGGTGAATGTTACAGGTTTTTATGAATCAACAGTCTTTAATATTATATGGTCATTGCAAATGCCTTTATTTATGTTAATCAGCGGTTATGTCACAAGATACTCGGCTCATATAAATAATAAAAAAGGCTATTTTAATTATCTGTTAAAAAGAAGCCTAACATATCTTCTGCCTTGGGTAATCTGGACAATATTTGTTAAAGGTTTATTGTTAGGTTCAACTAATTTTTGGGCTTATATTAAATATATTACTTTTTCAATGGATGCAGGGTATTGGTTTTTATTTTCCTTGTGGACAATTAGTATGATATTTGGCACAGCTACCTATATTGCAAATAAGTTTACTAATAAAAATAATTTACGTATAGTAATAACAATATTAGTTTCTATAATATTTTCAGTGTTTTTACTTATTATAGGCTTAAAAGTCGGAATTAACTTTTTGGGTATCAAACTGACTCTGTATTACTTGCCTTTCTTCTATTTAGGATATTTGTATGCTAATATCGAAAATGTTTACTCTGAGCGTGCGTGGTTTAAAGCTGCAAGGCAAGCAGTAATTCTGCCATCGATAGTTGTATATGCAATTATTATTTTAAACATTAATTTGTATTCTATGGAAGATAATATTTCCAATATTTTAATAAGAATGACAGCCTCTGTACTTGGGTGCACCATCGTATTTTATACTGTGTCTGTATCACGCTTTCTTGCAAGTCAAAATGAAAGGGTTGGCAAAGCTTTATTACTTGCGGGTCAGTATTCACTTGAGCTGTATGTTGTTCATGAGCTGCTTATATCGATTATGGATGTAATTCCTAAGCCTGAATTTTTATCTGTTGATGGTTTCATTTTGTGTACTGTCAATTTCATTTTAATGCTACTATTTTTAATAATAATAATTTACTGTATTTCTGCCAATAAATGGAGCAGATTAATCTTATTTGGTAAAAAGTGATTCGGATATTTAAATATTTTGTGTGGAATTGAGTTTTTATGATTATTTATTTTGGGCTAATTGGCTTCTTATTCTTGATTTCTTTCTTTATAAAGAAACGAAATATAGATCGTGATAAGCAGGACTCTTTAATTTTAGTATTAACCATCGGTGCAATGTATCTGATATGTGTTTTAAGGAAAAGCACTGTAGGAATAGATACAGCTAGTTATGAAACTATGTATGAAATGTCCGGTTATTTCCCCTGGGATAATTTTAGTTTCAGCAATTTTGAGTATGGTTATATATTGCTTATGAAAGTTTTTGCTAAATTAGGCTTTTCCTTTCAATTATTTCTTGCTGTAATATATGCTTATATTTTCCTTCCGCTCTATTTTTTTATCAAAAAATATTCAAAGGATGTCACACTCTCCCTGCTGATATATATATGTTATCAATTTTTTGTATTTAATTTATCAGGAATACGTCAATCGTTAGCGACTGGAATCTGTCTTTTGGCATTCAGATTTTTGGAAAAGAAAAATTTCAAGTCTTTTATTTCTTTTGTACTAATTGTAACAACAGCAGGTTTTATACATAAGTCAGCAATTCTATTCTTTTTAGTATATTTTATTATACATATTAAAATTACACCTTTAACATCTTTGGGATATATTTGTGCATACTTTATTTCTATAATTTTTAGAAGCAATATTTCTGAGTTTATCAATACGAATATAAAAGAAACAATAGGCACATTATCACTTGGAGGAAACTTTCTGTTTATTATTGGTATAACTGTTTTTTGCTCTATAAGTGTAAATTACTTATTACATGCCCATCAGTCAACTAAGCAATATTTGTCACCGTATATTTATGACAATAAAAATACTATATCCGATAATAGTTATGTATTTGATATAAACCGAATTTCTGTACGACTAATGTTTTTTTCAATTTTATGTTTCTTACTATTTAACGGGAGCAGTTTACTTCGCGCAGCGATGTATACAACGATATTCATCATCGTACTGCTGCCAAACTGTATACTGATATACGAGAATAAAATAAGCGCGTTATTAAAATACACCATTAGTTTATTTATGATCGCACTATTCTATATCGAGACTTTATCGGTGAATCAATTTGATATCGTTCCTTATTATTTCTTCTGGCAATGATGATACGGAAAAATAAAGAAAACTTTTTAAGAGTGCAATAAACCAATATAAAAACTAACAAAGGGATTGGTAAACATATCGATGAGAATAGCCTTTGTTTCAAATTTTTTGAATGATCATCAGCTACCTTTTAGTCTGGAAATGCTAAGGCAACTCGGGGAAAGTAACTATACTTTTATAGCTACTGAACCCATTTCTATGCAACGGTTGGAAATGGGTTTTGAAGACATGAATCAAAAACATTTTGTCGTCCGCGCTTATGAGAATATAAAAGAATATAAACATGCCCTGCAAATTTGCTCTGATTATGATGTAGTTATTATCGGCTCGGCAGTTTCTAAATACATAAGAAAACGACTGAAAGCCGATAAACTTACTTTTAAATACTCGGAACGGCCTTATAAAAACAAAGATTTCAAGAATTTTTTAAAATATTATCTTCGTTCTCTTCTGGATTTCAGATTGTATCGAAAAAAACCGTATTATCTGCTTTGTGCAAGCGCATACACAGCCTATGATTACAGCCTCTTCGGTAACTTTATTGGGAAATCATATAAATGGGGATACTTCCCGGCCTTTAAGCTTTATGATATGGAAAAGCTTTTTGAATTTAAAAAGCATAATATACCGGAAATCCTTTGGGTGGGCAGACTGGTGGAATTAAAACATCCGGAAAAAGCGATTGAAACCGCAAAATTACTATCCGATCAAGGAATATGCTTCCATATGAATTTAATCGGTGACGGCGATCTGATGACGGATTGCAAGCATCTGATTGAAAAATATGCCTTGGATGAAAAGGTTTGGCTGCTCGGTTCAATGCCGCCAGTAAAAGCACGCGAATATATGGAGAATGCCAATATCTATATGTTCACTAGTGACAAACAGGAAGGCTGGGGAGCCGTCCTGAATGAATCAATGAACAGCGGGTGTGCCGTTGTCGCAAGCAACGAAATCGGGTCAGTCCCGTTTCTTCTAAAGGATGGGATAAACGGGTTCATTTATCAGAATGACGATCTGGAGGATTTGTTTGACAAGGTTAAAAAACTTGCAACCGATCCATCGCTGTGCGAACAGCTGGGGTGCAACGCATACAATAGCCTCAAATCAACATGGAATGCTGAAAATGCAACGAAAAACCTTTTATGTCTTATCGATAATTTATTAAACAATCGCACCGTTGAGATAAAAGACGGGCCGTGCAGTAAAGCTGAAATCATGAAAGGGTAATTCGGAAATGAAAATAATTTATGTTTCAACCGTACTGCCGCAAACAACTTATGACAAACTATATTCAAGCAGCAGGATTCTACCGTCTCCAGCAGCGCAAAAATATCACTCTTTGGTTATAAAAGGGCTGGAAAGCAATAATATAGAGATAAATACCGTTTCACTTGTACCCGAAACGTCCGAAAGCGATAAAAATTTTTATAAGGTTCGCGAGAGCAGTGAAGGTAATATTAAATATCACTATATCGGGAGCAGTTGTAGTTCTGTTTTCCACGGGATGATTCTCTTTATTAAAGCATATCGGAAGATCCTTAAATTGTCCGCAGATAAGGGCAGCGTTATTATATGTGACGCTCTGTTGACATCTATGTCTGCTGCTGCAATTCTTGTATCAAAGTTGTTCAGAAGAAAGGCCGTTGCCGTTGTCACGGATTTGCCTTTCATGTTGGATAAAACAAAAAGTATTAGGACAAGACTGACAAATTGCATTATACCGTATTTCTCCGGCTATATTTTAATGACAGAAGCGATGAATAATATTTGTAATCCCAAGTATAAACCATATATGATTATGGAAGGGTTGGTCGACAGTTCATTTTTAACTGTTAATAATGAAAAATTCGAAAATACGCAAAAGAAGATTTGTATATATGCCGGTGGGCTTCATGAAAAATACGGCATTGGAAAATTAGTTGAAGCTTTTATTCTGACTGATATCAAAGACAGTGAGCTACATATTTACGGTAACGGCAATTATCAGGATAAATTACAAAAAATCTGTACGGAACACAGCAACATAAAATATATGGGAGTACAACCAAATAAAACTGTAGTCGAGGATGAATTATCTGCTTCGTTATTGATAAATCCGAGACCTTCCGATGAGGATTTTACCAAGTATTCTTTTCCGTCAAAAAATATGGAATATATGGTTTCCGGAACTCCTGTTTTAACTACGAAATTACCTGGAATGCCTGAAGATTACTATCCTTTTGTTTGTACCTTTGATGATGAAAGCGTAGAAGGAATGAATAACGCTTTACAGAAAGTGTTGAATACTCCTGCTGAGGAGCTCAGGGAAAAAGGCCGATCGGCGCAGCAATTCGTATTGGAAAACAAAAACAATATCATCCAGACAAGAAAAATTATGGAGTATGTGAAAAATTTAAAATGAAAATTTTGTGGTTGTGTAATATTGAAATTCCTATAATCTCAGAAAATCGACATACTGCTATAAACAGCAGCGGCGGATGGCTTGACTGGATTTCAAAACAAATAATAAACAATAAAGAATATCACTTGACCGTATGTTATCCCAAAAATGAACTTATCGACGGGAGACAGGAAAATTTTAAATATTACAGCTTTATCGAAAGTACGGGGACTGATAAATTCTTTGAAAATATTATAAGAAAAGAAAAACCTGATATCATCCACATTTGGGGAACAGAATTCGCTCATTCCTATGATATGGTCAAAGCGGCTGCGAAATTTGGCATGAAAAATAAAATAATTATCAGCATACAAGGTTTGGTTTCTGTTTATACAAAGCATTATTGCGCTTTTTTGCCTGACAAGGTTTGCCGTTCATATTCATTTAAGGACAAAGTCAAATCCAGAAGTATTTATAAAGAACAAAAAAGCTTTGAGAACCGGGGAATAAACGAAATAAAAGCTATCCGGGGCGTTGATTATGTCATTGGACGGACTGATTGGGACTATGCTTGTACCAAACAAATGAATTCCGACGTTAATTATTTCTTTTGCAATGAAACATTACGTGACAGCTTTTATAAGCAGGAATGGAACTTAAATAATTGCAAAAGACATTCGATTTTTTTAAGTCAAAGCAGTTACCCTATTAAAGGCTTTCATTTAGCATTGGAAGCTTTTATCACAGTCTTGCAGCAATATCCCGATGCACATTTATATACTACCGGAAGCGATATATTCACCATTCCTTTTTGGAGGTTGACGTCATATCAAAAGCATCTGAGTAAAATAATTATTGAAAATGATATTAAAACCAAAGTTTCGTTTCTTGGTAATTTAAGTGAACAGGAAATGTGCGATCAATATAAAAAATCTCATGTGTTTGTTTCGGCATCAAGCATCGAAAATTCACCTAACTCCATAGGTGAAGCAATGCTATTAGGCGTCCCTGTAATATCCTCCGATGTGGGTGGCGTTAAAAACTTGATGGAGCATGAAAAAGAAGGATTTATTTATCAGGCTGATGCTCCATATATGCTTGCATTTTATATAAATAAAATTTTTTCCGACGATGAGCTTGTTTTGAAATTTTCTAAAAATGAAAAAGAACATGCACGCTTTACACATGACAGAAAAGTAAATTTAGACAATTTGATAAATATATATACAATAGTATTAAACTGATATATAGGCAGTTAGCGTGAAAAATGTAAGAAATAGAAATACATCGGCGCGAGTTTTGCATTACTATAAATGCACGACATGGCGTGGAGGTTATTATGCTTCAGAATATAAAAGAAAAGCTTCGCAGACATATATTCGGACACCGTTTACTTGTGTTTATGCAAAAAATACATATATGGTTAAAATTCTTAAAACGGATTCAAAGCAGAAGAATACAGCTATTGAAACAAAGTATTCTAAGAAAATCCAACCTGCCTTCCACTATCCAGCTCCCGATTACTTATAAATGTAACTTTAATTGTGTTATGTGCGGTATGCATAATTTAATAGGTCAAAAAGATTTCAACAGTGAAGAGTTAAGAACAATTTTAAAAGACAAATTGTATTCCAGAGTAACTGCTGTTGGGATAAATGGTGGTGAACCCTTTTTAAAAACGGATCTTCTCGATTGTATAAATGCAATTGTTAATATGCTTCCGTCATTAAAGAGCTTAAATATTATATCGAATGGTTTCTTTACCGATAAAATTATATCACAGCTGACGGAAATTAAAAAACTATGCAAATTAAAAAGTATAAAGGTAAATCTTAGTTTATCGGTAGATGGTGTGAAGGATATGCAGGACTTTATGAGAGGTCATAAAGACGCCTTTACACATGTAAATCAAACGATTCAGGCGATCCAGTCTAGACAGAACGAACTTTGCGATTCTCTTGGAATCATCTGTACATTAACCAGACATAATATCACCAGAATTAACGAAGTTGAAATATGGGCTGAATCGACAGGAGTGAACGTATCTTATAACATAGCAACCATTAATCGCCGTATCGATAATTTTGATAAATTTGAACACTTTTCAATTTTTACAGATCAAAAAGCTTTGTTCTTGGCTAGAGAATTTTTCTATAAGCTTTTCCTAAAAACGGATTCAGAGAAATATTTTGCGATATTTCTATATCTGCTCACGAGGAAAAGATATGCTCCATGCGAACACCTTGAGTGCAGCGGTGTAACACTTACTCCCGACATGCAGTTAGGCTATTGTGCAACATACAGCAAAAATTTGGGGAATGCTTATTTGGAATCTTCTTATAAAATATTTAAAGGAAATAAAAAACATTTACGTGAACTGGAACGGAAATTCTGCGGAGGTTGCTCTCATTATATTTATAATCTTTCGCCTTCCGGCTTGAAGCTTTTTCGGGATGAGAAGATAAGGAGAATGATCACATAAAGGATCGGTGTATCATTTTGAAAAATATATGTATTTTTGGTTGGTACGGAACGGAAACATTAGGAGACAGAGCTATACTTGACGGTATTTGTTTAATATTGAGTAAAGCTTATGGCGAATATAATATTTATCTTGGAAGTTTATATCCTTTCTTGACCGAAAGAACACTGTTTGAAGATGGATTAATTCTGAAACAATCTTCAAATAACGCCCAGATAGAGATATTTGATGAAAGAAGTCCCAGGATCAGGAATCAGATAATTAGGAAATCAGATTTGATTCTTATGGGGGGTGGCCCCTTGATGGATCTGGAAGAACTATATATTATTCTAAATTCATTTATTAAAGCAAAAGCCTTACATAAGAAAACGGCACTTATCGGATGCGGCTTCGGACCGTTATTTAAAAATGAATATTTAAAATGCACAATTAAAATCCTTGAATACTCTGACCTTATTATTTTTCGTGACAGACTGTCAAGTGACCGTGCCGGATTATTATATAAAAGCAATAAAATTCTATATTCCCTATATGATCCTGCGGTTTTTTCAATTATGAATTTTAAGAACAATTCCATAGTATTACCAGATAAATATGCTGTTTTAAATTTACGTGAATATCCCCAAGAAGCATACGGTGGGGCTAATTTTTTAAATCCTGTGGATTTAGTCAAAAATCTTTCAACTCATTATGAGAAGGTATATCTTGTTCCAATGCATACTTTCTTCATTGGCGGCGATGACCGTAAATTTTTGACAGAAATAACAGCTAAAACTGATTCTGATAATGTCAACGTCATTCATGATACCTTAAATCTTTATGAATTGTATAATTTTTATCTGAATGCAGAGAGCTGTATCGGTATGAGGTATCATTCCATTGTAATGCAGACTATTTTGAACGGAAATAACATAGCATTAAATTATACGGATTCTGTAAATGGCAAAATACCCGGTTTTTTTAAAGAAATTGACAATAATGATTTTTATGCGAACAGAATTATAAATTTACAAAGTCAACAAACACATGATTACGAACAGTTAATCGGACTTTTAAAAAACAGCCAAAAATTTGAATTTCAATACAGACCGCAGGATATTGAAATTTATTCTAAACTTTTAATACATTTAAATATATAGTTACTATATATAGATAGGATGATTTATGAACGGAAAGTTTAAAGCAACTTTCTTAACAATGACAATGAAAATTTTTATGTCATTGAGTACTGTCGTATTCAACTTGGTATATATAAATTTAATTCTTAAGCATTACGGTTCGTCGGTTAATGGATTAATATCAACGCTTATTCAATTTGTTTCTATGTTTTCTATATTAGAAGGCGGATTCAATACGGCGGTGATTGTAGCTACATATGGTCCATTGGCTCAAAAGAATTATGAAAAGCTTAACGATATTCTTTATACAGCGAGGAAATGGTTTGTTTACGTTGGCGTGGCAATTTGTTGTTTTGCATTGCTTGCCGGAGGAATATATATAAATTATATTGGCTCCCCTTACACTTATCTTAAGACATACTTGTTATTGTTAATATGTATTGCAACTTTTGTTACATCAATATGCGGACTTAACCAATATACTATTCTTTTACAGGGACATAATCATGAATATATATCTTCACTTTTAGCTTTAATTGCCCGAACGATAACATGGGCGGTATCGATTTTACTTATTATTAAGAATTGTGATATCCTGCTTGTTTATTCAGTTAATTTTTTCAATGTCTTGCTTAATATAGTTTTTGTTAAAAAATACGAAAAAAAGCATTATCCATATGCTACTTATAAAGGCAAGTATAATAAAAATATTATAAAAGGAACAAAAGATGTAATGTTCCAAAAGATAGCAAATACGATTTTTAATGCTACGGATTTGGTGTTAATTTCTGTTTGTGTAAGTTTAGCAGCATCAAGTGTATACAATATCTATAATCAAATTTTTACTGCGATTTTTTTGCTTTTAACATCCGTTTCAAGCGCACCCTTTAATTCATTCGGTCAACTTGCTTATGAAAATGATAATGAAAAATTTCTAGGGCATTTTGGGTTGTATCAGAAAATATTGCTTGTAATCACAACTGTCTTATTTACTATTGCAGGTTGTTCGATATTACCATTCATCAATATATATACCGCAGGAATAATTGATTATAATTATATATATCCTTCATTAGTGGTAATATTTTTTGCTTATTATTTTACGAAAATGATAAATCAACAATATGGAACCATTCTGAATGTGACAGGCAATTTTAAATCTCAAAATTTTCAATGCGGGCTTGGTGCTGTATTAAACATTGTTATATCTATAGGTTGCGTTTGGACTATGGGCATACATGGAGTTATTTTAGGTTCTTTCGTTTCAACACTTGTTATATTAATCATGAACATTATTAAAGCGTATAAATATATATTGCTTAAAAATCCCATCAAAGAATTCTTAAATATATTGTTTAATTTTTGTATAGCGCTGTTAATGATAGTTTTTACATATAATTTAAATTTACAAATTACCGGCTACTATCAATGGATTATCTTTGTGATAATTGTTTCTGTAACGAATGTTTTGTTGTTTATTTTGTTTAACTTTGCATTGGATAAATATCAAATGAAAATTGTGTTCAACTTTTTTCTTAAATACATTAAGAAGGTTATTAAAAACTAGGTTGTTTTTAATAAAAAATTAGTTTATCCTATAATTTGTAAAATTAAAAAATATTAATATATGAAAAGGGAGGAAATTCATTCAAATGGTTACAACAAATTATTTTAAAGACATAACTCTTTTAATAACAGGCGGTACTGGCTCCTTTGGTAACGCTGTGTTGAATCGTTTTTTGAAAACAAATATAAAAGAAATCCGCATCTTCTCCCGCGATGAGAAGAAACAGGATGACATGCGCCACGAGTATCAGGCAAAGTTTCCTGAACTATCGGATAAGATAAAGTTCTTAATCGGTGATGTTCGCGATCTTGCATCAGTAAAGAACGCTATGCACGGTGTTGACTACATATTCCACGCGGCGGCACTCAAGCAGGTTCCTTCATGTGAGTTTTTCCCGATGGAAGCAGTTAAAACAAATGTAATTGGAACGGAAAATGTTCTAACTGCCGCAATCGAAGCTGGTGTAAAGAAGGTTATATGCCTTTCAACAGATAAAGCAGCCTATCCGGTAAATGCAATGGGGACCAGCAAAGCAATGATGGAAAAGGTTATTGTTGCAAAATCGCGTACGGTTTCTCCAGATAAAACAACAATCTGCTGCACACGTTATGGCAACGTTATGTGCTCACGCGGCAGTGTTATTCCGTTGTTTATCGAACAGATTAAAGCAGGTAAACAGCTTACTATAACCGAGTCCAAGATGACTCGTTTTATAATGAGCCTTGACGAAGCAGTTGATTTAGTGTTATATGCATTTGAGAATGCTGAAAGTGGAGATATTATGGTCCAGAAAGCTCCTGCATGTACAATCGGTGTACTTGCTCAGGCAGTTAAAGAACTGTTACATTCTGATACAACCGATACCAAGATTATAGGTATTCGTCATGGTGAGAAAATGTATGAGACACTGCTCACTAACGAGGAATGCGCGCATGTTATCGATATGGGTGACTTCTACCGTGTTCCTGCGGACAAGCGTGATCTGAATTATGATAAATATTTTAACCAAGGTGATGAAAAGCGCAATACTCTGACCGAATTCAACTCTAATAATACCGAGTTGCTTACAATCGACCAGGTAAAAGAAAAACTTCTCGCATTACAATATATTCGTGACGAAATATCAAAATGGGAGAATCGTTGATTATGAAAATACTTATAACCGGAGCTAATGGATTCATCGGCAAGAATCTTATCGCTGAGCTACGCAATCAAAAGTACACCGATATATTAGAATTTGATATAGATACAGAACCAAGCCTTCTTGACAATTTTTGCAAGGAGGCTGACTTCATTTTCCACCTTGCGGGCGTAAACCGTCCGAAGGACCAGAGCGAGTTCATGCAGGGCAACTTTGGCTTCACCTCTACCCTGCTTGATACATTAATGAAACATAAAAACAAATGCCCAGTTATGATAAGCTCATCAACTCAGGCAGAACTCGACAACCCGTATGGTCAAAGCAAAAAGGCCGGCGAGGAGTTGATGTTTGAATATTCGAAGCAAACCGGTGCAGAGGTTTTCGTATACCGTTTCCCGAATGTGTTCGGTAAGTGGTGCAGACCGAATTACAACAGCGCAGTTGCGACCTTCTGCAACAATATAGCAAATGATCTGCCTATCCAGGTAAACGACCGTAGTGTTGTTATGAATCTTGTTTACATAGACGATGTTGTTGCAAAGCTTATAAATACTCTCAACGACAAAGCAAACAAAGCTGATGACGGTTATTGTTATGTGCCTGTTGTCCACACAATAACACTCGGCGAGATTGTAGACCTAATATATTCCTTCAAAGCAAGTCGTGATGAACGCAGTGTACCGAATATGGCAGATGAATTCACAAAAAAGCTGTATGCAACATATCTTTCATATTTGCCGAAGGATAAATTCAGTTATCCGCTTAAGATGAACATCGATGACAGAGGAAGTTTTACGGAAATTATCCGCACACCGGACAGAGGACAGTTTTCGGTTAACGTATCTAAACCTGGTATCACAAAAGGAAACCACTGGCACCACACGAAGAACGAGAAGTTTCTTGTTGTCAGCGGAAAAGGAGTTATCCGCTTCCGCAGAGTTGACAGCAACGAAGTTTTGGAGTATTATGTAAGTGGTGACATGCTTGAGGTTGTGGATATCCCAACCGGATACACTCATAACATTGAAAATCTCGCAGATACAGACCTTGTAACCTTCATGTGGGCAAGCGATCCTTTTAACCCAGACAAACCAGATACTATATTTGAAAAGGTGTAAATATGCTTTTTAATTCGTTGGCATACTCGGTCTTTCTTACAGTAGTTTTTATCCTATACTGGACCTTACCTCATAAATTTCGATGGATAATGCTGCTTGCTGCAAGTTATTATTTTTACATGAGTTGGAATCCAAAGTTGATAATATTGATTTTAATAACAACTGTTGTATCATACAGCTGTGCAAGACTTATGGAATATTATAGCAATCAAAGAGGGGTGTGCAAACTACTATTAACTATAGGAGTAGGTATTAGTATAAGTATATTGTTTTTCTTTAAGTATTTTAACTTTTTTAGTGATTCTGTTGTTGAAATATTAAAGTTGTTTTCATTGCCTGTAAGCGAATTCACAATAAACATAATTCTTCCTGTGGGTATATCTTTTTACACATTTCAAACGCTTAGTTATGTTATCGATGTATATAACAAAAAAATTAAAGCTCAGAGTCATTTTGGCATATATGCACTGTATGTTTCATTCTTTCCACAATTAGTAGCTGGTCCAATTGAACGTTCAGTAAATCTACTACCTCAATTTTTTAAAAAACATACATTTGATTATGAAAAAGCAACATATGGCTTAAAAATGATAGCCTGGGGTTTATTCAAAAAGGTTATTATTGCCGACAATTTAGCGAGATATGTTAATCTTGTATATAATGATATATCGCAGTACAAAGGATTTGCATTTATACTTGCGACAGTCTTTTTTGCAATTCAAATATATTGTGATTTTTCAGGGTATTCGGATATAGCACTTGGCTCCGCAAAACTAATAGGGTTTGACTTAATGAAGAACTTCAATAGCCCCTATTTTTCAAAATCTATTAAGGAGTTTTGGAGCAGATGGCATATTTCACTTTCAACATGGTTCAGAGATTATGTATATATACCGTTAGGAGGTAATCGTGTAGCTTATTCAAGATTATTATTTAATTTATTCGCAACTTTTTTACTTAGCGGGTTATGGCATGGTGCTAACTGGACATTTGTAATATGGGGAGCTATTCACGGATTATTGTTAATTTGTGAAAAAATATATAATAAGTTTTATAAACGTAATGAAAACACTACGAATGTTATTATCGATGTTGTAAAAATATGCAGTACTTTCGTCGTCGTATGTTTTGCTTGGATCTTTTTTAGAGCTAATGATGTTACAGATGCTTTATATGGGATAAACTCTATGTTTTATGGAATTGGTGAACCGATAAAATATGTTTTTTCAGCGTTTGGGTTAATTGGCTTGGGTAAGGTTGAACTGATTAAGCTAGTAATATCCGTATCTTTATTAGCAGTATTTGACGCTGTACATCTAAAAACAGATATTTTTAAAAAGATAAATCAATGGAATATGTTTTCCAGATGGGCAGTATATACAGCAATCATTTTCTTTATAATGTTTACACTGCCGACAGATAATAGCTCAGAATTTATCTATTTTCAGTTTTAAGGTGAGTGACAAATGAAAAAATTTATTCTCAAGCTTTTGTGCTTAGGCACAGTCATAATATTCTCATTCATTATCGTGATAACCATAATTTACTTTGTACCTCCGCAATATACGGATGGCTATAATGCATCGATACTTGATAAATATGAAAGATTAACATCAATAAATGAACCAAAAATAATTCTAGTCGGCGGAAGCAACTTCGCGTTCGGGATAGATTCTAAATTGATTACAGATGAATTAAATATGCCTGTTGTGAATCTGGGGTTACATGCTGGTTTGGGTTCAGAGTTTATTCTTGAATTATCGAAAAAGGGCATCAATAGCGGAGATATTATAATAGTAGGTTTAGAATATGCTTTATATAAAGATTCTATTGACAGTAGTTTAGCATGGACTACAATAGAGAACAATACGTATTTATATTCATGTATAACAAAAGAACACATTTATGAAATGATATACAATGCTCCTGAATATGCGCTGAATAAAGCGATTAAATTCATATTCAATAATGATTTAAACAGTGGTATGTATGTGCGAAGTGCTTTCAATGAATACGGAGATAATATTTACAATAGAACTGAAAACATCATGGAAGATGAATATTTAAACACATCAATGGTGACAATTAGCAATAACATATTGATGGATGATATAATAGAATACTTAAACAACTATTACGATTATGCAGTAGAACTGGGCGCCGAAGTATACATTACATTCCCTTGCGTAAATAGCTTATCAATTGCTGAAGGAACAAATATAATCGGTTTTTATAATAAACTAAAAAACGAAGTCAATATACCAATAATATCAAACATTGAAGATTACATATTAAATCCTAATTTGTTTTATGATACAAATTACCATTTAAACAACGACGGTGTAAGAATTCGAACAAATAAACTGATCGAAGATATACGTAAAGTACAATATTAGAGGGATTAATCAATGTCAAAACTTAAACTGATGACAATAATCGGGACAAGACCAGAGATAATCAGACTTTCCGAAGTAATAAAAAAATGCGACAAGTATTTCGAGCAGATACTTATTCATACCGGGCAGAACTATGACTATGAGTTGAACCAGATATTCTTTGACGATCTGGGACTTCGTGCACCGGATTTCTATCTTAATGCTGTTGGAGCTGATCTTGGTGAAACAATCGGTAACATCATCGCAAAGTCTTACAAGCTTATGAGTGAACAAAAGCCGGATGCATTACTCATCCTCGGCGACACAAATTCCTGCCTTTCGGCAATATCTGCAAAGCGTCTTCACATCCCGATATTTCATATGGAAGCCGGAAACCGCTGCTTCGACGAGTGCTTGCCTGAAGAAACAAACAGACGAATTGTCGACCATATTGCTGATGTCAACCTTTGCTACAGTGAGCATGCACGCAGATATCTGAACTACGAAGGAACAGCAAAAGAACGCACTTATGTAACAGGCTCACCAATGGCAGAGGTACTATCCGTAAACATAGAAAAAATCAAGAGCAGCAAGGTGCTTGATACACTAGGACTTGAAAAAGGTAAATATATATTGTTGTCAGCTCATCGAGAAGAAAATATTGATACCGAAGATAACTTCTTCAACCTTATGAACGCTGTAAACGCCATGGCTGAGAAGTATAATATGCCGATCATATATTCAACTCACCCTCGTTCAGCAAAATCCATAGAAAAACGTAACTTTATATTCCACAAGAATGTACACTCATTAAAACCGTTCGGATTCAGCGACTTTAATCACCTTCAAGTAAACGCTTTTTGTGTTGTTTCTGACAGCGGAACTCTTCCTGAGGAATCAAGCTATTTTAACTCAAAAGGCATGCCGTTCCCAGCTGTCTGTATAAGAACCTCTACAGAACGCCCAGAGGCTCTCGACAAAGGCAATTTCATTTTAGCCGGAATCACTACAGAACAGGTATTACAAGCTGTCGATATAGCAGTTGAGATGCAGAAAAATAGCGATTTCGGACTTGATGTACCGAACTATATTGATGAAAACGTAAGTACAAAGGTCGTGAAGATTATCCAAAGTTATACTGGTGTTGTTAACAAAATGGTTTGGAGAAAATATTAATATATCTATAATTTTGTCCGATCAGAAATGATCGGATCAGACCGTCAAAGAACGGTATATTCCGCATCAGGAGTATGCCCTTTTTTTTAGTAGTGTAAAAATCAAAAAACCAGCTATAAAAATAAAAAAGTAGGCATTACCATGCCCACATTGCTAACTTTTTCAAGTTCATTGCAGCGAACTTAAGCCTAACCCAGTTCTGTACTCGAACTAATCCTTTATGGAGTGTGTATCGCATGCTGTGATTCTCTCTCGTCGCAACGATAACATCTGCGAATAATCGTTCTATTGTTTGTGGTCGTAAAAAGTAGGTTTCACGTCCAATTGGAGAATGCCTGAAGTCTTCTGCTTTCTCGATATACTCTGCTTATATACGTTTCAGAACAACCTTTTGTATTTCTTGCGCTCTGTGCATTTATGAATAAATGGGCATTTTCCACACACTTGTGGATTACTCTTGAACTCTCGGTCTCTGTTTATTATTGTATAATTCAAAGCATGGTTGTTGGGGCATATTACGTAATTATTGTACTCGTCATAAACATAGTCGTATGCTTTAAAAATCTGCTTTTTGTCATAGGTTTATTGTACGCTTATCAGCTTCTTCAAGTATCCAAGAGAATATCTGTTCAAAGACTTCGCTCGAAAATCTTGTTGTGAAAGCATAACTTATCGTTGCAAAATGTGGAAGCTTTGTGAGTAAATCGTAGCCTAAAAACCATCTGTAAGCGATGTTCATATCTATTTCTTAGACACAATGATTTATGCTATATATATGTTGAATGAATACCATTTTTATAAGCACTACAGGATTTACTGTAGGTCTTCCTGTGTCTTGAATGTATAAATACTCGACTATTTTATATGCACGTCCTGAGCTTTTTCTATCATTGTTATCATCCGTAAACATTATACCATAAAACACGCAAAAAGGTCCAGAGAATTCTACTTTCTCCGGACCTTTTTTGACAGTCTGAAACCCTGATTAATCAAGATCTTTTTATATGTTTTTAACATTTTTTGTTGAAAAGTTTCTTCCTGTTATATTTTAATGTCTCAATTATACGCAAAACTTCTTCATTATCTGCTTGCTGGTTTGAATTTATATTATCGAATATAGGCAAATAATCAAACGGGTTCAAAGGTTTTTCCCTTACCTTTTGATCTTGTGTCTTGGTCTGCAACACTAGAGGGCACCACCTTTCTATCACTAGCAAGTATATTATCATAAAGAAGTTTTTGTTCGTTAATCAAGGCAAGTATTTCTCGATATGATACTAAAATTTCTTCACCAAGATCCTTCATTTGTCCGATGTTGTAAAATCTTTTATCATCGTAAGAACTAATCTGTATTACAAATGAAATGTAGTCACCTTCAGTTTGACAGGGTATGCCTATATATTGTTTTGTATTTATCTTCTGATTATCTATTTTAATAAAAGAATCGTCGATTATTTCTCTTTTATCAAAACAAACTATATCGGGAGAATTTGACTCGAACAGCTTTTGTATAAAAAGCTTGTTCTCATGATTTTTAAATAACGGAAGCTCTTTATCATAGCATTGCGGTCGTTTATTTTCGTGACTTTTATATGCTATAATTTTTATATATCTGCTTTCGTCCTCTCTAATAAATTGCTGGAAAATAGTTATTTTAAATTTTTGATAATTAAAAACATCGGTTAACAAATAATAAATTGACTCACAAACAGAGACTGCTCCTGTGTAAAAAGGGTTGAAGTTAAATAACGCACCATTGTTTTTTGTATCTAAATATAGCTTTCTTGTTTCCGATATACTCTCTTTAATAGTATATGCTATTGTGGTGACCTCTTTTAAACATCCAAGAGTGGTTTTAGTCAAAGTTCCTTTTTGCTTTTTATAATTGTTAGCTATAATGAACAAAATATTCATTGTAATGTAAAAGCTGCCAACTGGAATTAAAAAATTCCAGTTTATATTATGACCTGTTGTAAAAGAAAATCTACCTATAAACAAAGTAAAAATGAAATTTACCGTAGTTTGAAAATGTCCTGATACACAAACCCTGTAAAGAAGGGTTATTGCAGCACCAAGTGCATTTTCCTTATTTGAAAGTAACTTTATAGTACATTGAAATTTCGTCATATCGATTTCGCTCCTTAAACGTTTATCTGAAAAAGAAAATCGTTCAGATAACTATATGTTTGTGGAGAATAATACTACTTCTCTTAAGAAACAGTAAGAAAAATTCTTTAAAAAATTCCATAAATCAAAGACTTTTTCTCGAATTTATCACCGTTTCTAATTCGAATTAGTATAAAATAATTAATTTATTTAAATATAGCATATTAAAAAGCAAAATATTGTCAGAATAAATGTGATTTGTTAATTTTTTTATTACAGTTATAATATATACGCTACAAAGAGATATAAAAGAACATAATTATTGTGTTTTTATATAAATGAATAAAGAGATATTTTTCTTGACAGATATTTTTATATATGTTAGACTTTTTTTAACTAAATTATTGGAGGGCTAAATGGGAAAAAGCTTAAACATTAAGAGATGTATTACTATCTTTTTGGCGACCTCTTTGTTATTAATTATGAGCGCATGTAAGCCTGTTACCAATACATCGGAGGAACAAATAAGCGAAACGATAAGCGAAACGGAGAGTACTGATATGTATGAAAGACCGGGTAATTTATCTGCAAACAGCTTTTACAGCTTCAGTTTCACTGATGCTTTAACAGTTGAAAACGATGATGGTATCGTATTGACAGGCAATGCCGAAAAAGCGGTACTGTGTACAGTTAAGGATGTTCCGTTTACTTTTGTTGACTGGAATGACGGAAACCGTAACACAAGCCTCTTTGAGGAAAAACCGGGTGCGTATTACCTTAAAAATGATTTTGGCTTCCCTGCAGTTCTTAACGAATCTTACCTTTATTTTGATAAAACCCAAGCTATACCCGAGAAGGTTGAACTTTTCTGGTCTGATGACGGTTATAACTTTAACTTTTATGCTGGTGAGATGACCAAAACAGAAAAATACGGTAAAATTGAATTAGGTTTTACTTTTTTGGAAGCTGTAACCGCAAAAGCTGTAAAATATTATATTTATTCACCTGTTGGTACAACAAATGCTATTACTTCAATAAAAAACTACGGAACAAAAACTGCTGAACGAATTCTGATTTCTGATGGAATTACATATAAGCATGATGCGGGTTATACAGGGAACGCAGAAACCAAGGATACAGAAAATAAAAAGCTTACCGATGGAAATTTTGGAGTGTATGACATTTACGATCCATCTGTTGCAATCCTTCGTGCAATGACAACCGACACACTTATGAAACGCAAAGTGATAAATATCGATTTTGACTTAGGTGAATTAAAAAACGTATCAGAACTACATTTATCTGCAATTAAAGACGGTGTTAATGATATTGATTTTATAAGCGTTAAATACTCAGAAAACGGAAGTGAATACAAGGACTTTTGTATGACCTTTGCCGAAGGTGAGAACAGAGGAACAGGAAATAAAACAACACGTCGCGTGCATTACGCAGCTATGCGAAACCATACTGTTTCTACACGATATATAAAACTTCAAATTTTTACAAGTTCAACTGTTGCTTTGGATGAAGTTTTTATATACGGAAGTGAGAACGCTGTCAGCGAACCAGATTATAATTTTAATAAACAGAATATAAAAGCACATACAGATATTCTGACAGGCTTAAATATGACTGTCAATCAATCCGAAAACGACTTTACAAATACATTGACCGATACAAATTTTGTTGGTGCTTCAAGCTTTGATGCGGAGAATAAAACAGTAACCTTTGAAACAGAGATCAACGATAAAGAAAAGCTGAAAGAAGGATACTTAAGCGGAGCGGCTATATTTTTGCCCGACAGTTCGTATGAATATGTTGACAATACATCTGTCTTTCTTGCTGTTGATGGCGGTAATTATACAGAATATAACTTCGGAAGTTTATACAATCACAGCGTTGCAGGTCTGACCTCGGTCAATACTTATTTTAATATTGAAGTTAAAGCATCTGTCAAAGTAAAATTCGTGTTTACTCTAAAGGATAATTATTCAGATAAAAAATTAAGCGTTTCCGGCTTGCAGCTTTACTGCGGAAACGCTCAGAAACCGCTTATTGTGGGCGGATTCTATGGATTTTTCATTGACTACATAGCAGGATATAATCCGCATCATTATTTCGATAAATACAGAATATATATTTTACTCAAGGGATACAAAGAACTCGGCATGGAGCTTATTATAAGCCCAAACAACATGGAGTATAACACCAAGAAAATACTTGCCGAGCCGAATGAATCGCTTACAGCAAAAGGATATGTAAAAACCTCGGGACACGGTGTGTATGATATTAATAAAGCTATTTTGTCGGCTTGTGATAAGCTACAAATGAAATGCCTGATTTCCACCGTCCTAAGCTCCAACTATCCGGATATACAGGGTACTGCCACAGACAAAAAGCTGTTTTACCAAAAAGTTGTGGAGGATTCTGAACTACTTATCCCCTACTTATATGAACATTGCAAGGATTATGAATCCTTCTTCGGGTTTTACTTGACTGATGAATCCTGCGACCAATGGCTGGCATCTGATGAAGGTCAGGGTGTAAACGTTTTCCGCACTCTTTACGAAGGACAGAGCAATATTATCCGCGAACTTGATAAAAACCTAAAAATTGCTATTGCACCTGCAGCCTGGAGGTCGGACACTCCTGCTAATTTTGCAAAGAACATGTTTGAGCTTATTAAACCTGCCGATGAAAAAACAAAACCTGTTGTCGACATAGTCACCCTTCAGGATTGTCTTGGAAGAGAAAACCAAATCACAGTTTCAACAGGAGTTTATTTCTCATATGAGAAATATCTTGACGCGGTATCATCTTCGGTTAAGAGTGCAGGAGCAGAATTTTATAACGATACAGAGATATTTGATATCGGTTACAGAGGAAAACGATATACCGAGATAATAAACTCATTGAATCTAGAATATAAATATACCGCAGGTTCTGTTGTTTTTGACCTTCCGCATTATTTTTCTTCTCAAAGCAGAGGTAGCTTTGATTCGTATAAGTATTTTGACTTTGATTATATAGTGTCACAATATGTTAAATACTACAGCACATTTGACGATTAAAAACATAAATAACATAAAGAAAACTCGGTTTTGATAATTTCAAAACCGAGTTTTTTGTAGCAATTCTTTACCTTTGTAAATTATTGTGTTTTTGCACAATTTATTAGTAATGCGACTCATCTTTTTGTTAATAAATCATATTGAACTTTAATAAAAAAGAGAATAAACTTTTTATTATGTTATTAAATACTTCTTCTCTTAAGTAACAGTAAGAAAAATCTTTAAAATAGTCAAAATATCAAAGACTTTTTCTCGAATTTATCACTGTTTCTAATTCGAATAAGTATATATAAGGAGTATACTGTTATATGTTAAAAAACTTCATGCGGATGTTATGCAATGAATTTAAAGGTTACAACTCCGCTTCTTTTGGTAAAGATTTACTCGCAGGTATTACGGTTGCTGCAGTCGCATTACCTCTTGCTCTAGCTTTCGGCGTTAGCAGTGGAGCAACAGCTGCCGCAGGACTTATTACCGCAATAATCGCTGGTTTAGTCATTGGTGCGTTATCGGGATCATCCTTTCAGATTTCAGGACCGACGGGTGCTATGTCTGCAATTCTTATTTCGATTGTAGCAAAGTTTGGGCTGCAAGGTGTTTTTGTTGCTTGTTTTATCTCTGGTGTTATACTTATATTGGCAGGCATTCTAAAGCTCGGTAACCTTGTTTCGATTATACCTGCTCCGGTAATAACAGGTTTTACTTCCGGTATTGCTGTTATAATTGTTATCGGTCAAATAGATAACCTTTCCGGAATGACCGCAGAAGGCGAAGGTGCAATTGCTAAAATTATAAGCTATTTTACACATCCCCAGAATTTTAACTTAACCGCTCTACTTATCGGTGCTTCTGTTATATTATTTATGCTACTTTATCCAAAGAAGTGGTCAAAATACTGTCCTTCTTCGCTTTTGGCAATCATTCTTGTAACAGGTGCCAGCACTCTTTTAAAATTTAACGCTGCTGTTGTCGGTGATATTCCTAAAAGTCTGCTTCTGTCAGATAGACTTAGCCTATCTTCACTTGATTATGGTACTATACAATCAGTTTTTATACCAGCGGTTTCAATCGCAGCACTTGGACTTATCGAAAGTTTGCTTTGTGGAGCAAGCGCAGGAAGAATGAAAAACGAAAAACTTGATGCAGGAATTGAACTTACTGCTCAAGGTATTGGTAATATGCTACTCCCCTTCTTTGGCGGAGTTCCGGCAACCGCAGCTATTGCGAGAACCAGCGTTGCTATAAAATCGGGTGGTAAAACACGCCTTACAAGCATCATTCATGCAATTATTCTATTACTTTCAATGTTTGTTCTTGCACCAATAATGTCGAAAATTCCACTTTCAGCGCTTGCAGGCGTACTTATTGTCACAGCCTGGCGGATGAATGAGTGGGAATCAATAAAAAACATATTTGCAAAACGTTTTTATACCGCTATCCTTCAGTTCTTTATTACTATGATTGCAACTGTCGTTTTTGATCTGACGATTGCAATAGTTATAGGAGTTATATTTTCGGCAATACTATTCATAGTTCATGTTTCGGATATGCAAATAAGTATTGCGGATGTTGATAAGACAAAACTCTCCTGTAAGGATTGCGTGCACCATGATAATACTTGTGTAGTATATATAACAGGACCTCTATACTTTGGAACAGCAAACAAGCTGTCGGATAATCTTTATTTCGCAGCACATAAAGATATAATAATATTTTCGATGCGAGGAGTTCCTTTTACCGACCTTTCTGGAGCTGATTCACTGCATAATATGATAGGTCAATTAAAAAACAGTGGAGCTCAAATATATTTCGCAGGTGTACAGCCTAAAGTAATGGAAATGTTCCGTCGCTGTGGAATCTCGGAGACTGTAGGAGAGGATAGTTTCTTTTGGAGTGCGGATTTGGCATTAAATGAAATTGAAAGAAGAGCCTTGTAAAACAACTTTACAATATTAATTTGAATTATGCACAGCTTTTTTACAATTTGTTTGTTAATATTGCACATTGTTTTTCTATTGTTTAGTGCTATAATGGTATAGTCGAAATATTTACATTTTTTTATAATTAACCTTATCTAAATCAGATTTATTGTATAATATAAACAAAAGGCAGGTGAACACTTTGGATTATGTTTTAAAAAGTATTCTTGATATGGATAAAATTGCAAGAGCAAAAAAGCAGGATGCAGAAAAATATCGAAAAGAAATCTATAATAATATAGAAAATGAAAAGAACAATATAATCAAAGACGAGCTTGCTGCCGCCCGCAATAAAGTTGACACTATCGGTGAGGGTTTTAAAAAAGGCGCTGACGGCAGAATTAAGGTAATAAGTAAACAATATGATGAGGTTGTTGCAGGTCTATATAAAAAACAACAGGAAAATGCAAAGCTCTGGGTTGATGAACTTTATGATCGGGTTATAAAATTATAGATTATATTTAAGAAAGTTATTTTGGGAAGGTGACGAGTTTGTTTACCTCTTTTTCATCAAATGCAATACTTGCAAAATCCCGTGCTATGTATGGTAAACGGCTTAGTACACAAAACTACAATGATTTATTGAATTGTAAAAGTGTAGGTGAGATAGCATCTTATCTGAAGACACGAACCTTTTACAGCGATATTTTTGAGGGTGTGACTCCTTCTGCAATCCATAGAGGGCAGCTCGAAGTATTGTTGAACAAGCATGTTTTTAAACAATATGAAATCCTAAGCAAATATGAGCTTTCGATAGGACAGGATTTTTATAAATATTTTATAACACGTAACGATATTGAAATGATTTTAACCTGCGTTCGATTATTAAACACCGGCAACCCAGAGGATTATCTGTTATATATGCCGATTTTCTTTGAAGAACACACGGGAATAAATCAATTTGAATTATCGAAAGTTCGTTCTATAAATGACCTGCTTGAAGCACTTAACGGTACTGAATATAAAGGAATACTTTCACCCTATGTAAAGAATTTTGATATGATAACAGGAAAATTAAGTGTAGAAGCAGCATTTAACCGTTATAAATATCTAAAATTAAAAGAGCTTGTTGAATCAGGATATAAAGGTAAACGCACCGATCAGGTGCTTGAAGTTTTAAAAATACAAAACGACGTACGAACAATAATAAATATTTATCGTTTAAAAAAGCTGCATGGTGCAGATAAAGAATTAATAAAACGTTTTATAATTCCGGAAGTCAGCCGTATGTCTGTAAAACAACTTGAAATGCTTACAGATACTCCGAATGCGGAGGACATGCTTGAACTTCTTAATAAAACCGATTACGGTAAAGGGTTAAATATCCCAAACTTTGAGTATATCGAGGATGCTGCACAGCGATATTTATATAAATGGAACCTTAAATCGCTCAGATTTTCATCAAATCCAACTGTGGTTATGTTCTGTTTTATATTTTTATTGGAAAATGAAATCAGTAATGTTACTCATATTATTGAAGGAATCAGATATAAAGTAAGCACAAATGATTTAAAGAATATACTAATTGGTATAGAGGATTAGAGATTAAATAAAAAATTCCGCTTATGATTGGGGGGAAGAATATTGGCGATTGTTAAAGTAATGCTTGTAAAGGCATCCGGTAAATTGAGTGAATTTAATAATTTTATATCTGCCTGTCGAAAAAGCGGTGAATTTCACCCTGAGAATGCCTGTCAATTCCTATCCGGAACTATGGGTTTTACATGCTTAAGCGAAGAGAATCCTTACTCCGCAAAATTGCAAAAAATCGAGGAACTTACAACAGCTTCGGGAATAAAGCTTATTTCACATAATACTGTTGACGACACAAATTTTGATGATCATGTAACCGAATATATCTGTGAAATAGAAAACGCCTTAAGTTCCTTATATTCCGATAGAAAGTTATTATTGGATCAATTAAATGAATGTGAAAGAGGAATCGAACAATTTTCGCATTTTAAAGGACTTGATGTTCCCGTCGAGGATACAACAGAATGTGAGTTTGTATCTGTAAGATATGGACATATTCCTAAAGAGCAAATGTTAAAACTAAAAGCATACGAGAACAATCCATATGTTTTGTTTATACCCTGCTCAAGTGATGCTGTTAATATCTGGGGTGTTTATTTTGCTCCTAAAGAAATGGTTAAGGAAGTTGACAGTATCTTTGCTTTTATGTTCTTTGAACGAATAAGAGTGCCGGGTGCTGTCGGAACTCCCACAGAAATTGTTGATGAATTACAGGAAAACGTAGATATTTTAAAACAGGCATTAGATGCTATCGACAAGCAGGTGGTTGAATTTTGGAATCAACAAAGTCAAAAGTGCAACGAGCTTTATTCGAGATTAAAATATCTTAATGATAGTTTTGAACTCAGAAAATTTGCCGCTGTTAAAAATGATCAGTATTTTTTCATCTGCTGGATTTTAAAAAACAATCTGGAAAAGTTTAAAAAAGCAATGGATGGTCTGGGTGGTGTTACTTTCGATATTAGTAATACTGATGAATCCGGAAGAATTACACCTCCTGTAAAGCTAAAGAATAACCGTTTTTTTAAAGTTTTCGAGTCCTTTGTATCGATGTATGGACTTCCCCCTTACAAAGGTATAGATGTTACTAGCTTTGTAGCTATCACCTATACTCTAATCTTCGGAATTATGTTCGGTGATTTAGGACAGGGATTTGTCCTCGCAGTATGTGGACTGCTTGCCTGGAAGTGGAAAAAAATATCCTTCGGCAAGCTGCTTATCCTCTGCGGAATATCTTCTATGTTTTTTGGGCTTATTTTTGGCTCAGTATTTGGTTATGAAAAACTTTTAGATCCTGTTTACGAAGCAATCGGTTTGAGCGGTAAGCCGCTTGAGGTCATGTATTCTATAAATACCGTTTTGTTAGTTGCAATCGGGATCGGTATTATTCTTATGACTATATCCATGTTTTTTAATATTTACGGCTGTATAAAAAAAGGTGCTTACGGTGAGGCTTTATTTTCAAACAACGGTCTCACCGGTATTCTTGTTTATCTGTCGGGAGTCCTTGCTGCATATTCTTTTATGAGTGGCAAAGCAATCCTCCCCGGTGCTGTGGTTTTTGCTCTGATGGGTGTTGGTTTAATTCTTTTATTCTTCAAGGAAATATTGATTGGGATAATGGACGGCCATGTAAACTGGAAGCCAAAGGGCAAGGGCGATTTTATTATGCAGAACTTCTTTGAGCTGATAGAATATATTTTATCATATTTCAGTAATACAGTTTCTTTTTTGCGTATTGGTGCTTTTGTGCTTGTACATGCAGGTATGATGATGGTGGTTTTTTCACTTGCAGGTGAAAGCGAAAATATAGTTATCATTGCACTCGGAAATATAGTTGTTCTTGGACTTGAAGGCTTATTAACAGGTATACAGGCTTTAAGACTTGAATTTTACGAGATATTCAGCCACTTTTTCGAGGGTAACGGAAGACCGTTTCTTTCGGCGGAGCAGGCTGTTAACAATAAATTAAAATAAAAATTTTCGGAGGACGCATATGAATACTTTCTTTTATTTTCTTATAGCAATATTACCTATTGCAGCACTTGGATACCTGGCTTATTTTTCTTTTAAGAAAAAGGCGGAGGGCAAACCTTTTAAAAAGGTTATGCTTTTAAATTTTACGTTATTTTTGTTAATTCTTGTTGTTGCATCTCTGCTTACTTTTTCTGTATCGGCCGAAACAAGCATAACAGATAACGAAGATCAAAATAACAATACAGAAAACATTGCAGAAGACACTGCAACCAATTATAGCAAGGGCATGGGACTTCTCGCAGCAGGACTTGTTACAGGTCTTGCAGGAATAGGTGGAGGTATCGCGGTTGCGGCAGGTGCTCCAGCAGCTATTGCAGCTACAAGCGAGGACCCCAAGGTTTTTGGTAAAGCTCTTATCTTCGTTGCGCTCGGTGAGTCTATTGCACTTTATGGTGTTGTTATTTCTATATTGATATTGAATAAGATTTAGTTTTCTGGTGGTGATTTTGTGCGGTTTTATTTAATTAGCGATAATGTGGATACCTCTGTCGGACTGCGTCTCGCTGGTATTGAAGGCGAGATTGTTCAAAACGAAAGCGGAGTAAAATCCGCATTGAACAAAGCGATAAATGATAAAGAAATAGGTATAATCCTTATCACAACAAAGCTGTGTAAGCTCTGTCCGGAATATATATCCGAACTAAAAGAACAATTTTCCGTTCCTATCATAACCGAGATACCTGATCGGCATGGTTCAAGTGAAAGAAGTTTACTTGCCGATGCTGTCAGAGATGCTGTCGGTATAAAAATTTGATTCACTTAATACTTAGCAATATTTTACGGAAAGGCATGGCTATATATGAGATCGCAATACGAGCAACTTACACTGTTTCTTGATTCTATTAATGATGAAGCAAGAAAAAGTACCGAAAAAATAATGAATATAGCAGATGAGTTCAGATCAAATGAACTTGAAAAAGCCAAGCTTGAGGCCGCACAGAAGAGCCGTAATTATATAAAGTATGAGAGCGATAAACTTAAAACACAATCAAACCGCAAGGTTTCTGAAGCAAATAAAGAGCTTCGTAAACAATTAATTGAAAAACGGAATAGCATAGCAGAAGCTGTTTTCAATGAGGTTACCGAAAAGCTGCACAACTTTATGAAAACAGATGACTACAAGTCTTTTTTACTGAGCAGTATTAAAAAATTTGCTGAGTACTACAAAGAAGCTCATTTTACTGTTTATATGAAAATCGAAGATATGAAATACAAAGAATTTCTGATGGATTCCATAAAAACAATCGGTCGGGTAGAAGAAGATTCCGATATAATTATTGGTGGCTGTAAAGCAAAATGTGATAATATTAATTCCGAGCTTGATGATACACTTGACTCAAGGTTGGAGAGTGAGAAAGAATGGTTTTACGAAAATTCAGGTTTAGCTATTTAATTTATATTATAGAAAAAGGGTGTCCGTAATGAACAATGACACTAACAGAATATATGGAATAAACGGACCTGTCGTTACCATAAAGGGTGTAACAAATTTTAGCATGACAGAAATGGTTTTTGTCGGTGAAAAACGCCTTGTTGGTGAGGTTATCAGGCTTGATAATTCGTTTACTACAATTCAGGTTTATGAGGATACCTCAGGATTGAAACCTGGTGAGCCTGTTTATTCATCGGGTGGTCCTATGTGCGTTACACTCGGACCTGGGATTATCAGGAACATTTACGACGGTATTCAAAATCCTCTTTCAAAGACTGCGGAATTAACAGGTGATTTTATCACAAAAGGTATTAGTGTACCTTCTTTAGATGAGGATGCACTTTGGGATGTTGAGATACTTGTAAAAGTGGGTGATTATCTTTCAGGCGGATCTATTTACGCCCAGTGTGAGGAAACACCGCTTGTGATGCATAAAATAATGCTTATTCCTAACCTTAACGGTGAGGTTATAGAGTGTACGCCTAACGGAAAATATAAGGTCAATGATACTATCGTAAAGATAAAAGACAAAAAAGGTAAAATTCACAACCTTACACTCTGTCATAAATGGCCTATCAGAATTGCCCGTCCCATTAAAGCACGCAAGGCACTTACAATACCGCTTATAACAGGACAAAGAGTTATCGATTCGGTATTCCCTGTTGCAAAGGGCGGAACCGCAGCTATCCCGGGCGGTTTCGGAACAGGAAAAACAATGACGCAGCACCAGTTTGCAAAGTGGTGTGATGCGGATATTATTATATATGTCGGCTGCGGTGAACGTGGAAACGAGATGACTCAAGCACTACACGAATTCTCAGAGATTATCGATCCAAAATCGGGCAGACCGCTTACAGACAGAACAATGTTAATAGCAAATACCTCGAATATGCCGGTTGCGGCACGTGAGGCATCAATATACACAGGTATCACAATTGCGGAATATTACCGCGATATGGGTTATGACACAGCTATTATGGCGGATTCAACCTCACGTTGGGCGGAAGCCCTGCGTGAAATTTCCGGAAGATTGGAAGAAATGCCGGCCGATGAAGGATTCCCTGCCTATTTACCTTCAAGGTTATCCGAATTTTATGAACGTGCAGGATATACCGTAACTCTCAGCGGTAATGAAGGTTCTGTAACGGTTATCGGAGCTGTTTCTCCGCAAGGAAGTGATTTTTCCGAACCTGTAACACAGAATACAAAGAGGTTTACACGTTGTTTCTGGGCGCTTGACAAGAGCCTTGCATACGCACGTCACTACCCTGCCATAAACTGGAACGACAGTTATAGCGAGTATCTTGGTGATTTAACCGATTGGTACAAACAGAATGTCGCAGACGATTTTTTAAAGCTGCGTAAAGATATTCTTACAATTCTGATAGAAGAAAACAGCCTTATGGAAATAGTTCGACTTATCGGTTCTGACATTCTTCCCGATGATCAAAAGCTGGTTATCGAGATTGCCCGTGTAATACGAGTAGGCTTTTTACAACAAAATGCTATGCATGAGATAGATACTTTCGTACCGCTAAATAAACAATATGAGATGATGAAGGTTATTCTTCGTCTTTATGAAAAAAGCAAGGATATTGTGGCAAAACAGATTCCATTATCAAAAATTACCTCGACAGGTATATTTGATAAGCTGATTAAAATGAAATATGCAGTGCCTAATGATAAAATTGAAATTCTTAATGACTATTTTACAGAAATTGACAAGACAGCATCTTCACTTTTAAGGTAAGAATGCTTAAACACTTCGGGGGGATATTACAGCAATGATTCTTGAATATAAAGGATTAAATCAAATACATGGCTCGCTTGTTATCCTCGACGGTGTAGAAGATGCAAGTTACGAGGAAATGGTTTCTCTGCATCTAGACGATGGCAGTGAAAGAGCGGGAAGAATAGTTAAAATAGAGGGTAAACGGGTAGTAGTTCAGGTTTTTGCAGGTACAAGAGGTATTTCTATGATGAATACCCGCACTCGTCTTGTTGGCAGACCAATGGAAATGTCATTGTCTCCCGAAATAATCGGAAGAGTTTTCGACGGCTTGGGCAGACCTGCCGATGGTTTGGGCGAGATTTATCCTGTTTGCAAGCGTAATGTAAACGGCTCACCTATAAACCCCGTAGCCCGTGTTTATCCAAGAAACTGTATAAGAACAGGAATTTCATCAATAGATGCACTTGCAACACTTATTCGTGGTCAGAAGCTGCCGATATTTACAGGCTCGGGTATGAAACACAATGAGCTTGCAGTACAGATTGTAAAACAGGCTTCGGTTGCCGACGGAAGCGATTTCGCAGTTGTTTTTGCCGCCATGGGTGTAAAGAATGACGTTGCGGATTATTTCCGTCGTTCCTTTGAAGCGTCGAACGTTATGGACCGTGTTGTAATGTTCCTTAACCTTTCAAATGACCCGATCATAGAGAGGATTATAACTCCACGCTGTGCGTTGACCGCCGCAGAATACCTTGCTTATGACCTTAACATGAACATTCTGGTTATTCTTACAGATATGACAGCATATGCCGAGGCATTACGTGAATTCAGCTCTTCAAGAGGTGAAATTCCCGGTAAAAAAGGTTATCCGGGTTACCTATATTCTGATTTGGCTTCGATATATGAAAGAGCCGGTATTATACACGGAAGCAACGGTTCGGTGACGCAAATTCCGATTTTAACTATGCCGAACGATGATATAACACATCCTGTCCCTGATCTTACAGGTTTTATTACAGAAGGACAAATAGTGCTTGACAGAGAGCTGGATTCTATTGGTATTTATCCGCCTGTTTCGATATTACCTTCTTTATCAAGACTTATGAAGGACGGTATCGGTGAAGGTTATACCCGTGAGGATCACGGTCCGCTTTCCAATCAGCTTTTTTCTACCTATGCAAAGGTACAGGACGCCAAGGCACTTGCGTCTGTTATCGGCGAGGAAGAATTAAGTCAGCTTGATAAAAAACTGGTTGAGTTTGGACGGGAATTCGAACACTTCTTCATTGGACAGAGCGAAAACGAAAATCGGACAATTGAAGAAACGCTTGATTTAGGCTGGGAATTATTATCTATGCTTCCCAAAGAAGCATTAGATCGTATCAGTGAGGATATGCTTTCAGCGCATTACAGAAAAATGAAAAGTAAAAGCATAAAATACACTTGGGACATGAGGTGATTTTAAAATGGCTTCGAGGGTGTTCCCCACAAAAAGCAATCTACTAAACGCAAAAAAATCACAATCACTCGCTGTACTCGGTCATGATCTTATGGATCGTAAGCGTAATATTTTAGTTCGTGAAATAATGACTATGATAGACAAGGCCAAAACTATTCAAGCTCAGATAGATGATATGTATGCACAAGCCTATCTTGCACTTCAAAAAGCAAATATTACACTCGGTATAGTAAACGAATCTTCACAGGCTATTCCTGTTGACAACGGTTTAAAACTTGACGTACGAAGCGTAATGGGGGTTGAGCTACCTACTGTAACACTTGAGGAACAGCCGAACGCACTTTATTACGGACTAGAATCCAGCAACTCTCAGCTTGATGAGGCTTATTTGAAATTTGTTGAGGTAAAAAGGCTGACCGTAAAGCTTTCTGAGATTGAGAGCAATGTTTTTAGACTTGCAGATGCAATAAAAAAAGCGCAAAAGCGTACTAATGCGTTAAATAATATTATTATTCCGAAGTTAAAAAGTACAATCAGCTATATATCCGATGCTCTTGAAGAAAAAGAACGAGAGGATTTCTCCAGACTTAAGGTTATAAAACAAAGAAGCGAACAGCAAAGTGAATAATTATAGCAGGTGATTTTTTACAATCCCTGCTATTTTTATATAGTTATAACAATCAGTCTTTAAAATCAAGAGTTTCTTTATTTTCCCATCCTTTGTCATCATAGAAACGTATGGTTACACTGCCATCACCCCAGGTTAATGAATACATATTATCATTTATTAAATTAGTCTTACTATAGATAGAATAATAAAAATCAATTGAAAAGAAATTCGGTTTTGTATATATTGTAACTTTATTACTTAAATCTTTATTATCTTCTTCGTAACTAATTAAAATAGTATTTTCCCCGTCAGGAGATTCAAATTCATAATATTCGGTATTGAGTTCATTTATATAATCCCTTATGTGTAATGTATTAAAACAAATAATAAGTATCAAAAAAATAACCAATAATATTTTTTCTTCTCTTATATACTTTTTAAATGTTATTATAGGTGTAATTATAATAAATAGAACAAGAAATAATACATAAATAATATCGTCGTTAAACCCATATAAGTAAAATTGATAGCCTGTTATTAAAGAATAAATTAAAATAATTAAATAGCCTACAACTAAAATTGCTCCTAATAATCTAAATATCTTTTTACCTTTTATAAAATATCACCCTTTTTTATAATATAGTAATAATTTAAAATTGTCAATATATTAACAATATAAAATCTTGACAAAAACATACTATTGTGATAGTGTATAACATATTAAATGAAAGGTATTAATATAAATGGAAAATATAAAGCTATTTGACAGTGAATTAAAGGTAATGGAGATTGTCTGGGAGAAAGAACCTGTTTCGGCCAAAGAAATCAACGTTATTACCACAAAGACAATTGGCTGGAATAAAAATACTACCTATACGATAATTAAAAAATTAATCGAAAAAAACTGCATTAAACGCAGTGAGCCGAATTTTATATGTAGTTCTCTAGTAGAAAAAAGCGTTATACAAAAAGCAGAAACCGAAAATTTAATTGAAAAGCTGTATAAAGGCTCTAAAAAAGCTTTTTTCGCCGCATTTCTTCAGAATAATTCTTTAAGTGAAAAAGAACTTGCAGAACTTAAGGATATGATTGAAAATACTACTTCTCTTAAGAAATAACATTTAGAAAAATTCTTCAAAAATGTCCGTATATAATTAATTTTTCAAGTAAATACAAACAAAACAAAACCGAAGGTAAATTAAATGCCTTCGGTTAATTTTATAATATTTGTATTTTAATCTACTTTAAGGAACAACATCGGATCAACTTTAACTTCGTTAAGCTGAACTTCAAAATGCAGATGAGGTCCTGTTACTCTTCCGGTCGTGCCGATTTGTCCGACAACATCACCTGTTTTAACAATATCGCCCTCCTTCATTGACATAGAAGAAAGGTGTGCATATCCGGTTACCAATCCTTCACCATGGTCAATAAATACTACTGTTCCATAACCTGCATTTGTTCCTGCAAAGGTTACAACACCGTCAGCTGCCGCGTAAACATCATCTCCGTAACAATTTCCGCTGTAAGCAATAATATCTATTCCCTCATGATAACCAAGACTTCTTGAGCCAAAGTAGGAGCTTATTCTGCCTGGATAGGGAAATGTAAGCACTCCGATAGAATTAACTGTCTTTTCAGCAGAAAGCACTCCACGTTCAACAACCTCTGGTTCAGGCTGAACTACTGTATCTTTTGAAATGAAGTTTTTTTGTACAAGCTCTTCATTTATATATACTAGTTCATAATATGCAATTCCTGTGCCAGTACTTCCTGTACAAACAACCTTCTCATATCCGCTTTTCTTTAAGTCAGTGTCAATATAATCTGTTTCGTAAGCGATTTCTACTTCTTCGGAGGTCTTTGCATAAACTACAACAGAAAGATCACAGTTAACTTCTTCACCTGTTACACTTTTAAGGTTAAAAGTGTAGGTATACTCATCTTCGATTCCCAATAACTTTTTCAGAGAAGCAATATCGACAACGCTCTCTGAAGCATACTGACCGTTTTCAATTTTAATCTCGTTCATAAACTGTGCGCTTGTAACATCCGAAACAGAGAGTGACGAAACTTTTCCGTTAAGTAATGTATCAAGTGAAGCGGAAATATCCGCTTTATGATTTGTCGCCGCTATAAACGCACCATCTATGTACAAACCATATGCTGTGACAAGGTTTTCTGTTATCGCCGCTTCTAATACTTCATTGCTGCTTTCCGCAGAAATCAAAGAACTCGTGTCTTTACTTGGATTTGAGAAAATAAATATGCCACTAAGTAAAATTGAAAAAACCAAAACAGTTATTATAACATTTTTATTGGAATTCAATAATTTTAATTTTGGGATTTTTGATACGATTTTTCTCTTTAGCTTAGGTAAATTAACTTGCTTAAGGTCTAATTTCACGGTTTTTTCCCCTCTCGGATTTCAAATCGTCTTAACTATAATAATCCACAATTGTGACACTGGCATTAACAAATGTTAACTTTTAATAGGAAATTTGTTATACATATATAGTTTTTTATCACTTTAATTTAAATTTTTAGCTTATTTTATAAAAATAGTGGTTGCACTTTTTACGATTATATATTATAATTGCATTATTGTAGCTTGATAAATAAGTTATTATTTTTAAATGAAATTTCAAAGCTTGTATGAAAATGCTTACGTAAATTTCTTGTCTGTGGCAAAACAGCCGAGTAATTTAGTTTTATACTGTAATAGCTTAAAATTTTATTACCAGATTTTAATATGTGTTGGTTTAAAATCATATAAACTTCGTTTCTATAGAATATTTAAGTTAATGATATAGTGTCGATATTTGCAAAATAGTATATAGACTTTAAAAATATTGTATGTTATATTTTACTTAATAAGAGAATGTATCACATAAGTTTATTAGTCAAGTCATTTATTGATGTTTAAATAAATAATAGAAAAATTAAGGAGCAGCCAATGAAAATCACTGTAAATAAAGTCGAAACACCAAAGGTAAAACCTGATTATAATTCACTGGGTTTCGGCAAATATTTCACTGACCATATGTTTATATTGAATTATACCGAGGGTGAAGGCTGGCACAATGCAAGAATTGTACCCTTTGGCAATATATCTATGTCCCCTGCCTCCATGGTCTTTCATTATGGTCAAGAGATGTTTGAAGGACTTAAAGCATATAAATCAAGTGATGGAAAAATTCGTTTGTTCAGACCCGAAATGAATATAGAGAGAATGAACAACACCAACGATCGTTTATGTATTCCCAGAGTGAATGTTGAGGATGCTATTCAAGCTATCGAAGAAATTGTAAAAATAGACAGCGACTGGATACCTACCCAACCCGGTACATCGCTTTATATACGTCCGTTTATAATTGCCACTGACGCTTTTTTAGGGGTTCACGCATCAAAAACATATTTGTTTATGATTATTCTCTCGCCTGTAGGTTCTTATTACGCTACAGGATTAAATCCTGTAAAAATATGTATTGAAGATGAATTGGTACGAGCAGTTAAGGGCGGAACAGGTTACGTAAAGGTAGGCGGAAACTATGCTGCATCCTTAATTGGCCAAAAGAAGGCTGAGGAAAAGGGTTACGCTCAAGTACTCTGGCTTGACGGCATAGAACATAAATATATTGATGAAGTCGGTGCAATGAATGTGTTCTTTGTTATCGACGGAGAAGTTATTACACCGGCTCTTGAGGGTAACATTCTGCCCGGCGTTACCAGAGATTCTGTAATAACCTTCCTTAAGACAAAGGGTTATAAAGTAACAGAACGCAGAATAAGTATAGACGAGGTATATGCTGCCGCCCAGAACGGTAAACTTGAAGAAGTCTTCGGCACAGGTACAGCAGCAGTTATTTCACCTGTCGGAAAACTTGACTGGCATGGAAATATAGCTGTAATAAACAACGAACAAATAGGAAACATATCCAAACTTTTATATGATAACATCACTGGAATTCAATACGGACTATTAAAAGACGAGTTTGGTTGGTCAAGAGAGGTAAAATAGTGTCTTGCGGAAACAACACTTCCCACCCCGATGATATTATTAAGGATGAAAATGTGTTTAAAGGTAACCTTGATATAGAGAAATCAAACGAATCCGATTCTGTTAAAAACACCGCTGATAAACTAACCTTTAAGGGTTGGTTGTGTATCCGCGGCTTTTTTTCGGTATATTTTTTATCGGCTGTATGTGTGTTCCTATTTTCTGCTTTAGTTTATATAATTTCACGACTATCTCCCGACTTCGCTGAATTCTGGACTAGGTATCCTGCCTATTGGCTTAAATTTTTACTTGCAAAGCTTACTACCTGGTTGTCCTTCTCGGTCGCGGAATGGTTTCTGTTATCGGTTCCTATACTTATCATAGCATATTTTATTGCTTCCTGGAGGGCGATGAATAAAGCGGTCAAGCCCTCAGATTTTTACAAATGGCTTCTCCCGCTTATCTGCGTTTTACTTATAATAGTATCCATATTCTTTACCGCTTTCGGTCCTGCGTATTTTCGCTACTCTCTTGATAAGAACCTTTCATTGGAAAGAAAAGGTGTCTCCGGACAGGAACTCTATGATACTGCAATAAAGTTATCTAAAGAAATGGAAAATATTATTGACAATGTTAATTTTAGATATACAGAATCCTCTGTCATGCCCTATTCTTATGACGAATTGGCGAAAAAGATAAATTTTGCTTTTAAGAGTTATGTTGAAAAAGTTGATTATTTGAACAGCTTTGAATCATATCCAAAACCTATTGCATTTTCGGAGCAGTTTACCTACACGCATATTTCCGGTGTTTACACTTTTATGACAGGCGAAGCTAATATAAATGTAAACTATCCCGATTATATAATTCCTTTTACAATGGCACATGAAATGGCACACCAGCGTGGTATTGCAAGAGAGGATGAAGCTAATTTTGTTGCATATCTTGTTTGCATGGAAAGCGATGATTCTTATATCCGTTATTCGGGATACAGCAATATGATGCAATATGTTTTAAATGCTCTTTATGCAGCGGATAAGACGCTTTACACAGATTTTTATAATAATAATTATCCAATAGAACTCCGTACAGAATTTTCTGCTTATTCACTTTTCTTTGATAAGTATAGAGAGAGTAAAGTGTCAAATGTTGCGCAAACAGTAAATGACGCTTTTATTAAAACACAAGGACAAACCGAAGGTATAAAGAGTTATGGACTTGTGGTAGATCTTACAGTTGCATATTATAAAAATAAATAAAAAATATGAGGAAAATTAAATGAAGAAAATTGCACTTTTTTTAGCTTTTATCTTTCTGCTCAGTGCCATTACAAGCTGCGACAAAAACGATGAAAGCTCTGATGTATCCGACATCTCGGGGGAATCAAATGTATCCGAAGATGGAATTATTCCGATCTCGCATTCGACGGTTGTCAGCTTAAATAAGAGCTACGAATCATCTGTTAAAGCTGATACGAAATATGAGGATACATATTCAAGTGAGCTCACAGACGGAATTTTTGCTGAAGGTGAATCGGTTTCCTATACTGATTCAAAGTTGAGTGGATATAATAATACAACCAGTATTATCATAGACTTAAAGAATGACGGTAAAAGACTTTACAAATTTGCAATAAGCTATTTAAGCACCACCGTTGCCGGTATATCTCCTATGGCAGAAGGTAGAGTTTACATATCGGACGACAAGGATAACAAGGATAGCTGGACATCCCTGGGAGCTGTTGTAAAACCTGCACCTGTAGAGGGAATAATGCAAGAAGGTGTTCTTGAACTAGAAAAACCTGTAAATGGCAGATATGTTAAGTTTATAATTCAAAAAGCAAGTGCTTGGGTATTCCTTGACGAGCTTACCGTTTATGCCGATATCAAAGGCACAGGTGATGCCCTCGAATACCTCAAGCTTCTCAACGATTCTTATGCAAACGATAACCTTACAAACGAGGAAAGGATATCTGCTTTAAGTAAAGTAATCGGCGAACAGGTTGATCGGACAAAGAAAAAGATTTTAATTTCCGAAGGCTGCAAATTCCAATCATCTTATGCACCATCGAATAATGAATTTGTAAATGACGGCATAAAGCTGACAAACGGCAGTGATATCGATTCTTCATACGAGAGTGATGTTTGGGTAGGTTATGCAGGTGGCGAACAGCTTGATTTAACTGTTACACTTGCATCCGAACGCAATGATCTTGCCGAATTTGCTCTTTCAATGTATAACAGACCTTCAACCGATATAAAACTACCGGCTTATGTTGATATCTCGGTTTCCACCGATAACGAGACTTATACTCTTGTTGGCAGAGTTTATGCTACATCCAATGAAAAACAAAAAAATTATACATATCTTTTAAGCCTTACACAAGGTGTAAAAGGAAAATACATACGTTTTACTCTTTCAAAAACAGAATGTAAGTATTTCCTTATCGAGGAAACTGCGGTTTATGTATATTCTGATGAGAATTTTATAAGCAGTAGTTCGGTATATCCTGCGGTAAACCTTCCTGCGGTTACAGAAAAAACGTATTGGGATGCCGGTTCTTCTGATTATAAGAATAAAATTAACCTTATTCAGGGAAAAGATTATCAAATCGCTTCAGGTGTTATTTTAGACAAAACTACTGAAGCACAATATAACGATTTTATAACAAATAAAAAGCTGACTGACGGTGTAGAGAGTAATAATACCTCTTATACGAACGGATTATGGTATAGGATGCACGGAGGTGTGTCAAGAAATATATATTTCGATCTTGAACATAGCTCGACAATTACAGGCTTTGCAGTAAATTTCTTGAATTATGATTCGGTTGGAATATTTACTACCAATATTCTGACATTGTATTTATCTGATGATGGCGTTAACTGGTATGCAGTTAAGACTTTAAATGCTCCTTCAGTTAAAGAAACTGATATAGCAAAAATCAATGTTACTCTAAAAAAGCCGGTTCAGGCACGTTTTGCAAGATTTACTTTTGATGTCAGAGTACATTGTTATACGGATGAAATAAAATTGTTCGGTACAAAATATGTCGCATCAGGTACTCCCACTCCTGTTGACTTGGGAATTAAGGATGAAACTACTGGGAATATGCTTGCACCGGACGAAGATGTTCTGGGCGGTGTTAAGGATGTTATGCTCGCTTACCACACCGCTACTACTGCACCTTTAACCAAAGAAGTGCTGCTTACATATGTAGCTTATTTAGATAAAGACCGCAATATTAAAGATACAATGTATGATGGTTATTTATTCCTGCCAACAGTCAGCGCATTACCTTCAGGCGGAATGCCATATAAAGAATCAATTAAAACCGACTGGGAATACGTTTTAAACAGTGCTTTTAAAGAGAACATTAATATTGATGCTCTTAACCAAGCAGTTGCGGAAACCAAGACTGCTCTAGGTTTACCTGATTATAAGGTAAAAGTATATTATACATTGCTTTATCCTTCACAAACTATCACAAATTTTGGTGATGTGGACGGTGACGGTGTAAGCGAGAACCTCGCAAATATCAAGGATAGACTTAAGGCTGTAGAGTGGTATATGGACGAATTCCTAACACGTTTTGAAGCCGGTAATTACGAAAACCTTGAGTTCTGCGGATTTTACTGGTTCCATGAGACTATAAATGGCTCTGAAGGCGACAACGAGACAATACCTGCCGTCAGTGAGCTTGTCCACAAACGTGATTCGCAGTTATTCTGGATTCCTTATTTCGGTGCAAGCGGCTATTATAACTGGGAGTCATACGGCTTTGATTATGTTTGTTTACAGCCAAATTATGTTTTCAGCAAGGATGCTACAAAAAGCAGAATTAAAGATACCGCTGACTTAATAAAACTCTTTAATATGTGTATTGAAATTGAATTTAACAACTCAGCTTTCAACAATGATGTATATTATGAGCGTTATATGGATTATCTCAAGGGCGGCATTTATTACGGATACATGACAGGCAGTATTCATATGTATTATCAAGGAGTAATGGATTTTTATTCAGCCAGTATTTCCAAGAGCGCAAAGATAAGAAATATTTATGATTACACTTATCAGTTTATTAAAGGTACACTGGATATTTACCCTGACAAAATGGATGATATAACTGTTACGACACCTGAGAATACATTTTATGAGGGAAAGCTTTTTGAAGCAGATGCTACTAAAAAAGCGCTTGTATCAATCTCAGCTCAAAACGGCTCTGTAACTGTAAATTATGACGGTACCTTCAGATATTACCCCAACAAGGGTTTCAAAGGAACCGATACCTTCACCTTCAAAATTACAGAAGGTCTTGACTGGTCCGAGGATTCTGTTGTTACTGTAACTGTAGGATAAATATTTTAAATATGAAAATGGGCTGTTACTTTAACGTAACAGCCTAGTTTTTTCTATATCCACTGGGTGAATTACCGGTGATTTTTTTGAACACTCTGGAAAAATAAAGATTATCATCAAAACCGACAGAATATGCAATTTCATTAATTGAAAGATTAGAATTTTTAAGCAGTCGTAAAGCTTGTTCAATTCTATATTCGGTTATAAATTGTATTGGTGATTTATTAAAACACTGTAAAAAAACTCTATAAAGCTGACTGCGACTGATCCTTATATAGTCAGCAATATCCTTAATTGATATTGCTCTATAATAGTTATAGGCTATATATTCTGCAGCTTTTTTACAATACAGAGCAGAAAGGTTATTTATTGATTCTTTATCTTTCTTTATAAATAAAGAAAGTGCGAGCATTAGATATCCGGACATCTTTACCTTGTAGCATTCGTCTCTTCCTCTTGATTCCATAATTTTTGTTAAAATTTCCTTAAGCTTAATGCTTACTTCCAAGTTAACCACATGATTTTTCGGTGAAAAAAGAGTCATATCCAGTATTAACCTCGCATCGTTACCTATAAAACCTACCCAGTAATATTCCCAAGGATCATCTTTATCTGCATAATATGTAATGTTTGTATCCGGATATATTATAAATGTACTTCCTGCTGTTATATCATATTGTTTTCCTTCTGCTATATAATAGCCTTTTCCGGATATAACATGATGCAAAAGATAAAAATTACGCACACCAGGTCCCCATTTTTGATTACTTTTGCATCGCTCATGCCCTATATTATATACACGTACCGACATAGATTGTTCTGCTTCGACAACATACGAAATCCTGAATCCTTTATCCATAAACCTCACCCTCCATGTTTATTATATATCATAAACAACAGTAATGCAACATTTATCCATATAAATGATTTAAAGTATCCTTGTTAATGAACAAATAGAATAATATTATAATAATAGTAAATCGATTTACTATCATATTTTTGAAAGGTTGATAACATTGAATATACTAGTTACCGGTGCTACCGGTTATATTGGTTCACATACTGTTGTTGAGCTTGTCCGATCTAGATATAACGTAATCGGACTTGATAATTTTATTAACAGTAATAGAAAAACTATAGAATCAATAAAACAAATTTCCGGATCAGATTTTAAATTTCATACAGTAGATATGACAGATTATTATAAGTTAAAGGATGTTTTTAATCAAAACGAGATAGATGTTGTAATACACTTCGCAGCACTTAAATCGGTTTCGGAGTCAGTAATAAATCCACTTAATTATTATCATAATAACATTACCGGTACTTTAAATCTTTTAAAGTGTATGAGTGAAAAAAAATAAAAAAGTTAATTTTCAGTTCCTCAGCAACAGTTTACGGTAATAGCGGTGCGGTTCCTTACTCTGAAGATAATATTCTATCTGCAACAAATCCGTACGGAAGGACAAAATTATATAACGAGCAGATTCTTAACGACTATTCACAAGCCGAAAAAGATATAAAAATAATTATTTTACGTTATTTCAATCCGATTGGAGCTCACAAAAGCGGTCTTCTTGCTGATCGCCCGAATGGTTTACCTTCAAATATAATGCCGCTTATATGTAACGTAGCAACAGAAGAGCTATCTGTTTTTGAGGTGTTTGGAAATGACTACGAAACACCGGACGGTAGTTGTGTCCGTGATTATATCCACGTTTGTGATGTAGCAGATGGTCACATTAAAATTATGGAGCATATTGATAAAATCGATGGTATTAAAGTATATAATCTTGGACGTGGTAAACCAATATCTGTTTTTGAACTTATTCAGATTTTTGAGAAAGTAACAAGGGCAAAGATTCCATATAAAATTAGTAACAGGCGTTCGGGTGATGTCGCTGTAAGTTATGCAGATATCAGTCGTATATTTTCTGAACTTGGATGGACTGCAAAGAAAACTATAGAAGAAATGTGCTTGGATAGTTATAAAGCGGTAACTCTACAATAACTTACAATGTAAAAAGGATACCGTATATTTTCCGGTATCCTTTTATGTTAATTATAACAGTAATTACTCTGCTTTATCCTCGGTAGGTTTTTCTATCTTCGGCTTTGCAGTTCTTTTAGGAGTTGCTTTCTTTTCGGTTGCGTCAGTTTTAACAACCTTCTTAGGAGCAGCTTTTTCAACAGACGACTTCTTTTCAGGAGCCTTCTTAGCCTTTTTTTCTTCTGTCTTTGTCTCGGTAGCAGCTTTCTCTGCTTTTTTAGCTGCTTTTTTATCTAACGGAGCATAAACTGAGTCTGCTTCTACTAAAGCTATAACAGACATTTCTGCACCGTCACCGCGTCTGGGACCGGTCTTGAGAACTCTTGTATATCCACCTTCACGCTCGCTGTATATAGGAGCTATAAGTGTAAAGAGTTTGGCAACCACACTTTCCTTTTTAAGAAACGCCATTGCTTGTCTTCTTGCAGCAAGTGTGTTTGCTTTGCCCAATGTAATCATTTTATCTGTAAGCGCACTAACTTCCTTAGCGCGTGTAACTGTTGTTTCAATCTGACCTTTCTCAAGCAGAAATGTAACCATACCTTTGAGCATGGACATTCTGTGGTCAGTTTTTCTGCCTAACTTTCTTGTTCCGGGCATTTGTCATTGCCTCCTTTTTTAGATTTATGCATTCAGTTAATCTGGAAACAGACGTTATTTTAATCGTCTGATTTTCTTAAAGAAAGTCCCAGAGACTGAAGTTTCTGGATAACCTCTTCGAGTGATTTCTTACCAAGGTTTCTGACCTTGATCATGTCGTCCTCGGTACGGTTTATAAGATCCTCGACTGTGTCAATACCTGCGCGCTTTAAGCAATTAAAGCTTCTTACCGACATATCAAGCTCCTCAATAGTCATTTCGAGAACCTTTTCTTTTATGGTTTCTTCTCTGTCAACCATAATTTCGGTATTCTTTGTCTCTGCTGAAAGCTCGATAAAGAGGTTTATGTGCTCGCTTAATATTTTTGCAGCGAGTGAAATAGCTTCTTTTGCGCTGATAGTGCCGTTTGTGGCAACCTCAAGCGTCAGTTTATCGAAGTCGGTTATATTGCCGACTCTGGTATTTGAAACTGAATAATTTACCTTATAGACCGGAGTAAAAATCGAATCTGTGTATATGACACCAATTACCGGGTTCTCTATTGACTGTTTATTTTTATCAGATGAAACATAACCTCTACCGTGTTCGAAGGTAATTTCCATATAAAATGGGTATCCGTCGTCTACGGTTGCGATATGATGCTCCGGGTTAAGAATCTCAATATCAGAATCTACTTGTATATCTCCGGCGGTAATTTCACCGCTTCTAACATCAATAATACAGGTTTTCGCGCTTTGACTATAAAGCTTGGCTACAATGCCTTTAACATTAAGAACGATTTCGGGGACATCCTCCTTAACGCCTGGAACAGTCGATATTTCGTGCAAAACACCATCTATCTTTATACTCGATGCAGCAACTCCTGGAAGAGAACTTAAAAGGACTCTTCTCAGAGAATTACCAAGTGTAATGCCGTAACCACGCTCAAGGGGTTCAATGATAAAAGTTCCGTGATTTCCGTCTTCGCTAAGTTCAGCGGTGATGATGTTCGGTCTTTCGATTTCGATCATTAAAGTAACCTCCTTTTTGTAGGTCGGCTCTTTTCATTAAAAGAGCGTATTATTTCGAGTATAACTCGACGATCAAATGCTCTTCGAACGGGAAATCGACATCCGCTCTTGTGGGAAGAGCTGTAATTGTTGTTACAATATTTTCTTTGTCGATACTCATCCAAGCAGGAACTGTCCTTGCGGTGATATTCTCGATAAGCATTTTAATTTTTTCAGATTTACGGCTGCCTTCTTTAAGTGATATAACATCATCCTTGCTTACAATGTAAGACGGGATGTTAATTTTCTTGCCGTTAACTCTGAAATGACCGTGCAAAACGAGCTGGCGAGCCTCCTTGCGGCTCTCTGCCATACCCATGCGATAGACGACATTGTCAAGACGTCTTTCGATCATGGTCAACAGGTTTTCGCCTGTTTGTCCTTCTTTTTTATCTGCCTTGACAAAGTAGTTCTTAAACTGCTTTTCCAGAATGCCATAGTACCTCTTGGCTTTTTGCTTTTCACGAAGCTGCAACCCGTATTCTTTGACTCTCTTTCTTCCTGAGCCTGCTCCATGCTGTCCGGGAGCTTGATTTCTGCGTGTTACAGAACATTTATCCGAAAAACATCTTTCGCCCTTTAAAAAGAGTTTGCAACCTTCTCTGCGGCACTGTCTGCATGCTGCATCTGTATATCTTGCCATTTAATAACCTCCATTCATAATAAGATTATACACGCCTTCTCTTGGGCGGTCTGCAACCGTTGTGAGGAATGGGTGTGACATCTTTAATCAAACTGATTTCAAGACCAGCTACCTGCAAAGCTCTGATTGCAGCTTCTCTTCCTTGTCCTGGTCCTTTAACATAAACATCAACTGTCTTAAGCCCATGCTCCATAGCTGCTTTAGCTGCTGTTTCTGCTGCCATTTGTGCAGCAAAAGGAGTGGATTTACGAGAGCCTCTATAACCGAGCTCACCTGCGGATGCCCAGGAAAGTGCATTTCCGTTGACATCGGTAATAGTTACGATAGTATTATTAAAGCTTGAGCGGATATGTGCCGCACCGCGTTCAATATTTTTACGCTCGCGCTTTCTCTTTGTGATTGTTTTCTTTTGTGCCGTTGCCATCTAATGTGTTTCCCTCCTTTTACTTCTTCTTGTTAGCAATTGTCTTAGCTGGGCCTTTTCTTGTTCTTGCATTTGTTTTTGTTCTCTGACCTCTTACGGGCAGACCTTTTCTGTGTCTAACTCCGCGATAGCAATCGATCTCAACCATTCTCTTAATATTGAGAGCTACTTCACGTCTTAAATCGCCTTCAACAATATAGTCGTTTTCGATAGCTTCACGAAGTTTTGCTATATCATCCTCGGTTAAATCCTTAACACGTGTGTCAGGGTTTACACCGGTCTTCTTCAATATTTCGTTCGAGCGGCTTCTGCCTATACCGAAAATATAGCAAAGTCCTATCTCAACACGTTTTGCGTTCGGAATATCTACACCGGAAATACGAGCCATTATTACACCTCTTTCCTATCCTTGCTTTTGCTTATGCTTGGGGTTTTCGCAAATGACCATAATTTTACCTTTGCGTTTGATAATCTTACACTTCTCGCATATTTTCTTAACGGAAGGTTTTACTTTCATTATTATACCTCCAATAACGATATAATTGTTGGGTTTTTACTAAATTTATTATAACCCTATTTTGAGCGGAAAGTTATTCTGCCCTGATTCAGATCATACACAGAAACTTCTACCGTGACCTTGTCGCCTGGCAGAATTCTAATATAATGCATACGCATTTTACCTGAAATATGAGCAGTAACAACATGCCCGTTTGATAAACGAACCTTAAAGACGGTGTTGGGTAATACTTCGGTAACCACGCCTTCAAATTCTATGACATCGTCTTTAGCCAGAATAATTCCTCCTTAAAACATTCAAACCGTATCTCCGGACGTAAGTGATTTTTCTATCTCAGCTATTCGCTCACGAATAATTCTGTTAGTCAACTTTTCAGGCTCAAGCCTTAAAAGTGTTTCATCTACGCCCGTTATCATTTTTATATGCTTTAATTTCTTCTTTTTGGGAGTTTCGGTTTTTCGTGCTCTACCGTCTGCGATCAAAACAAATTTATCGTCAACGACTGCTATTACAGCCGCAATCCTGCCTTTGTCCCGTCCCGCAAGAGAAATCACCATTAGACCTAAATAATCATCCATAACGTTCAATCCATTCCCTTTCAGGTTGGGTCGGTCAGTATCTGGACGCCATTTTCTGTGACGGCGACCGTATTCTCATAATGAGCCGAAAGAGTACCATCTTTTGTTACAACAGTCCATTTGTTTTCGAGTATATTAACTTCCCAGGTGCCGAGATTTATCATCGGTTCTACCGCAAAGGTCATGCCGATTTGAATTCTCGGTCCTCTACCCGCCGGTCCGTAGTTTGGTACATCCGGACCTTCGTGAAGATTTTTACCCACACCGTGACCTATAAAATCCCGTACAACTCCGTATCCATGCTTGGTGGCATGTTTATATACAGCATTCGAAACATCTCCGACTCTGCCGCCTATTGTAATTGCTTCGATGCCTTTATAAAAACATTGTTCGGTAACTTCAATAAGCCTTTTGGCATCGTCAGTGATTTTGCCAACTGTAAAGGTCGCGGCACAATCACCGTGATAGCCCTTATAAAACGCACCAACATCAATTTTTACTATGTCGCCGCTTTTAAGTATTCTATCTCCTGGAATTCCGTGAATAATTTCATCGTTTACGCTTATACAAGCCGATGCTGGAAATCCATTGTAACCTAAAAACGATGGTTTTGCTCCGTGCGAAAGGATGCATGCCTTGACTTTTGTATCAATAAAGTTGGTTGTTACACCTTCCTTAATCAAAGAACCTGCAACCTCACGCGCAATAGCTGCTATTCTGCCTGCTTCACGCATAAGTGCGATTTCGGCATTTGTTTTAATTGTTATCATAAACCTAAAGCCGCTCTTGTAAGGCTTGTTGTTTCTTCAAGCTTTTCCTGTCCCACAACGGTCTTTAAAACACCCTTAGCGGAATAATAACCCTTAAGAGGTTCTGTCTCTTTGTGGTAAGTATTAAGTCTGTTTAATACAACTTCGGGAGCATCATCTTTCCTCATGGTAAGTTCCGCACCGCACCTGTCACAAGTTTTGTTGTCCTTGGTTTTATTGAAAAGTGTGTGATAAGTTGAACCACAAGCAGGGCAGGTTCTTCTGCCACTCATACGAGCTACTATTGTTTCGTCATCAACTTCCAGTGACAACACCACGTCAATTTTTATTCCCAATGCATCAAGAGCTTCTGCCTGAGGAATTGTTCTTGGAAAACCATCGAGTATAAAACCGTTTTTGCAGTCCGACTCAGAAAGTCTATCCTTGATAATTCCTATAACAATCGCATCGGAAACCAAAGCACCCATTTCGATTGAGCTCTTTGCCGCAAATCCCATTTCTGTACCGTTTTTTATTGCCTCGCGAATAATCGCACCGGTTGAAATAGTAGGAATCTTAAGTTCTTCGCTTATGATCTCCGCTTGAGTGCCTTTACCGGCACCGGGAGGTCCAAAAAATATAATGTTCATTTCTGGTTCTCCATCTGATGTTGGATTCCAGTCTGAATTTATTCAGACTTTTTATTCAAGAAAGCCTTTATAATGGCGCATTGTAATTTCACTTTCAATATCTCTGGTAGTATCAAGTGCAACACCCACGATAATAATTAATGATGTTCCGCCGAATATTAATAACGAGAAGCTGCTTGATCCTGTCCAGGACATCAATATCGGGAAAATTGCCATGAACGAAAGGAAGAATGCACCAAGAAGTGTTACTCTGTTAAGCACTTTTGTGATATAATCCGATGTTGGCTTACCCGGTCTGTAGCCAAGTATTGTACCACCGTTCTTTTTAAGATTGTTGGCGACCTCCATTGGGTTGAACGAAATGCTAAGATAGAAATATGCAAACGCTATAATCAGAAGGAAAGTTACGACTAAATATATCCAACCAAATTTTGCAGAACTGGGTGAAAAATATGTGTTAATCGGCTCCTTCCAATCAGGCTTAAGTAAACCAATTGTTGAAGGAAGACTTGTTATTGCATTCGCAAAGATTATCGGCATAACACCGCTCATTAATACTTTTATCGGTAAATTAGTGTTCATACCGCCATACATTTTTCTTCCAACCTGTCTTTTTGCATACTGTACTGGAAGTCTTCTCTCTGACTTTGAGAAGAATACAACAAGTGATATGATTCCAAGCATCATTATTAGAGATGCTATAACTGCAAGCGGCTCATCATCTATAAGATCTATTACACCTGCTATATTAAGTGCAAGACCTGCTGTGATGTTAGCAAAGAGGATAATTGAAATACCGTTACCGATACCTTTTTCATCAATCTTTTCAGCAATCCACATTACCAAACAAGAACCTGCCGTATAAGATGCTATAATAACTATTTGAGCAAATAATCCGGTATTGAAAAGGAAACCGGCTGATTTGACAGTTAAATAATATCCAAACGCTGTAATAAGTGATAATGCAACTGTAACATAACGTGTGATTTTAGAAATTTTCGCCTGTCCCTCAGGACCGCTTTTTTGTAGTTTTTCTAAAGCAGGGATAGCAATTGATAACAACTGCATTACTATCGACGAAGTGATATAAGGGTTAACACCTAAGGCAAATAATGTTGCACTTGCAAACGCATTGCCGGATAATAAATTAAAATACTGAAGAATAGTACCCTCATTTGTATCCTGCGCAAACCATTCTTTTAATGCTGCACCATCAACAAAAGGAACAGGAATGGCGGTACCGACTCTGAAAAGTATAATAATGAAAAGTGTAAAGAGTAACTTTTTTCTTAAATCATCAATACTCCATGCGTTTTTGTATGTTTGCCACATTTATACCACCTCAGCCTTTCCGCCAACGGCCTCAATCTTTTCCTTAGCTGATGCTGAAAAAATAGCTGCTTTAACGGTAAATGCTTTGGTTATTTCTCCGTTTCCGAGAACTTTAAGTCCATCGAATTGGTTTTTTATCATCCCGTTTTCGAGTAGAGTCTGTAAATCAATTACAGAGCCTGCATCAAAAGTATCGAGATCCGCAATATTTATAATTGTATATTTTTTTGCAAAATGGTTAGTAAAACCTCTTTTAGGAAGTTTTCTGTACAATGGAATCTGTCCGCCTTCAAAGCCCGGTCTTACACCGCCGCCTGAGCGTGCTTTCTGACCCTTGTGTCCACGTCCGCCCGTTTTGCCATTACCGCTTCCTATACCTCTACCTTTGCGAAAACTGCTTTTGGTAGAGCCGAAAGCCGGAGAAAGCTCGTGAAGCTTCATAATTTTATCCTCCTATTCAAAAATTCTTATCAAATTCTTATACTTCTTCAATACTTATAAGGTGAGAAATTACGTTGATTTTTCCGGTAATAGGTACATCTTTTTCTACAACTTTAAAATCACCGATTTTTGTCAAACCTAAAGATTCTGCAGTAAGGATTTGATTCTTTTTACGGCCAATAAGACTTTTTGTCAGAGTAAGCTTAACTTTTGCCATAATAATGCCGCCTCCTCCTAATTATTTTTTACATCAGCTAAAGATTCGACGCTAATTCCGCGCATCAGAGCAACCTGATCTGCTGTGCGAAGTCCTTTAAGAGCTTCGAATGTAGCTTTTACAACATTTGTAGGATTGTTTGAACGAAGCGATTTAGCACGAATATCATGTATCCCTGCCATTTCAAGAACAGCACGCATCTTTCCGCCAGCAATTATACCTGTACCAGGTGCTGCCGGTTTGATAAGAACTTTTCCTGCTCCGAACTCACCCATAATCTCATGAGGAATTGTTGTTCCTTTTAGAGCAACCTGGATAACATTCTTTTTAGCTGCTTCGATAGCTTTTCTGATTGCATCCGGAACTTCGGCAGCTTTACCGAGTCCGAAGCCTACATGACCCGCACCGTCACCGACAACTACAAGTGCAGAGAATCTTGCGATACGTCCACCCTTTACAGTCTTGGATACACGCTTTGTGTCTATAAGATTTTCTTTTAAGTCCAAAGTTGTGTAATCAATCTTCATTTTTTCCTCCTAAAAGTTAAGTCCGGCTTCGCGAGCACCGGTAGCAAGCTCCATAACACGTCCGTGATAAAGATAGCCACCTCTGTCGAATACCACATCAGTGATACCCTTCTCTAATGCTCTCTTTGCGGCAAGCTCTCCGACTTTTTTTGCCGAAGCCTTGTTTCTGCCTTCTTTGCCGAATTCAGACTCAACGCTGGAGGCTGATACTAAAGTTTTTCCGACAGTGTCATCTATAATTTGAACATATATATTCTCATTTGAGCGATAAACACAAAGACGAGGTTTAGCTGCGGTTCCGAACACTTTAGCTCTTACTCTTTTGTGACGATGTAAACGCTTTTTAT